>ERZ791920.177-NODE-177-length-82562-cov-28.478759_pt1 | contig 82562 bp, 65 predicted proteins | sample MGYA00510136_ERZ791920 | MGnify/ENA primary metagenome ERZ791920 (study PRJEB30046, sample SAMN00792066) | human gut metagenome | study: EMG produced TPA metagenomics assembly of the A metagenome-wide association study of gut microbiota in type 2...
TAACGAAGCTCCTATTTTCTTCATTTTATCACCTCATAAAAACGAACTAATTAAAGTTACAAGATACTAGTTTTCAAAGAACGACGACAACCGAACTCTTCGCGCATTGCTTGCCGAGTGGGATAAGTTTTAACCAATTCCTCCAAAAACTCCTTAGCTTCAGATGCGCTCAGGAAACCGTAGATAACCTGACGCAATGCTGCATAACCGCCTCTCTTCCATGGGTTACGCAAAAGTGTTTTCACCATCTGTTTACCTAAGTTTTTGGCGTATTCCGGATCAGTTTTGTTTAATAATTCCTCTGCCAATAACAGTTCGGAGGCTATATTTATACTTGAATATTTATCGCAAATGCTGTCGGCAAAATTTTCCAATTACTTCTCGATAATTTCTTTTATTTTCTTCGCCGATTTCTCCGCATAACTTCATTCGAAGGCTGGGATAAGAATCCGTTTGGGATATGTATTCTTCGACGACGGACTTCCATTGAGTCTCAGGCAATAACTCTCTAAGTTCAGAAAAGAAAGTGAATTCCGGTTTCAAGTTATCTTGAATACGTCTGAGGAGCTCTTCTTTAAGAATATCCGTCTCATTTTTTCTTCCGAGAATTTTGAGCAGTTCCTCACTGGATTGGATAGAACCACCATTTCTTACGTCTTCGAGAAGAATTTTTTGTGCGTAATCATCTTCCTTGTGCTCAAGACACCATTTGACCATACGCTCGCGTAGATCCGTATCTGTTGAATTCTTTTCGAAAAATTCCTTCAATTCCTGACGCTTATCGCGAGTGACAAGCAAATCAAATGCAGTTCTCAAATATCCATAAGGAATTGGCTTTCTTTTTGATTTGGACCGTTTAATACAGTCAAAAATGGTTTTCAGCTGAATAGATCGTTCTTCCGGAGAGGTGTAGTTTTTCAGCCAAACATCTTTCAGATCGCCTTCTGAGGCAGCCTTCCTACAATCTTCGAAAAATTCTTTCCTTGCTTCCTTGTCTTCTGATCGAGCGAGATATCTCAATTTGTCAAAATCTTCGGGTGAGTAGTTGTATTCGACGTAAATCTCACCATATCCGCCTTCCTCATATTCTGCCGAGGAAGCGTCTATTGTTTTTTCCGCTGTCTCATCGATCAACACTGCAGCATCTTTCGCCTGTCCTCGCTTCAGCAGATCCTTGACGGCATCTGCCAAAACCGAGATCGTTGTATCCCAGTTAACGGTCTATTCTTCTACGTCGCCGACAAGATCCTCTTCAATGGCGTCATCGATTCTTCGTTTCCATTCGCTAACAGCCAGATTATTAAAGGATGCATTTTTGAAGGACGGATTTAGACAAAATTTCTTCTCGAAGATTTTCGTCCTCAAGCGCATACTTCTTAAGGAGTTCTTCCATCTTATCCTGAGAGAGGTGCTTGATGAGAGCTTCGAAATCTTTGTCCATTTGTTTGACCACTTTTTGATTAACCATCCTTTTGGATTTTTGATTCTAACGAACTGCACTCATGAGGTTTCACTCGATGCCTAAACTCACCCTTGCCGAATGAAATTTATTTTTTGAGATTGAATCCTCCCAAATCTCCAGGCAGAGGATTAACATTCAATAGCAAGTTAATCATTATTGATGATGCATTGATTGGCAACACTTTTCCTCCATAACTTAGGAGAAATTTTCCACTTTTATCTAGCCATTTCCTCAATCACAAAAGGAGAACTTCATATGACAACCCGTCGCAAATTTGTTTCAGGCTGCATAGCCGCAAGCTTGACACCTTCATTTGCCTTTGCTTCAACTAATGACCCCGCTTCTGATTTCGACATGAAACAGTACGTCAATGAACTCAACGAGCTCGTTTCCATCGACTCAAAATCCGGACATGTAGAAGGCGCTAACAAAATCGCCGACATCTTAGAAAAACGCTTCAAATCGATTGGCTGGACGGTGACGACCAGAGACTGTGCCGGAAGAGGAAAGGCATTAATCGCAACTAATACACCGAATCAAAATCATTATGATGTCGTGCTTTCTGTTCACTCCGATACCGTTCAACCCGTAGGTAATGCTCAAAAGTATCCTCTGACGATTAAGGACAATATTGCACATGGCGCCGGTGTCGCCGACGATAAAAGCTCTTTGAACGCCGTATGGTGGATTTGCAAGAAGGTTCCTCCGGAAGCAATGAAAAAACTGAATATCGCTGTCATCGTCAATCCGGGCGAAGAGTCCGGCTCTCCGGCTTCCCGAGCCTTCATGGATGAGCAAGCCAAGAAAACCGATATAGCCTTGGTTTACGAACCGGGCAGACCTGGCAACGGCTTTGTGCGTTCTCGCAAAGGTTCCATGTTCCTAACCATCAATTTCCATGGCAGACCTGCCCATGCAGGAAACAATCCGCAGGATGGAAGAAATGCCATTGAAGCCATGGCAAAAGCCATTCCTGAGATCAAGGCTATTGCTTCTGAATATAAAGATGTCACTTTGAACGCGGACGTCGTCAAAGGCGGAACGACACCGAACACTATTGCAGAAGATGCAACCGTTGTATTTGATTTCCGTTTCTTTAACGATCAAACAAGAGACGCGGTCTTAGACAAAATCGAAGCCCTCTGCAAGCGCGGATTTGCTCCGGATGTGACCTCTGAACTGAAGTATGTTGCCAAGAGCTCTGCTCTGTCTCATACAGAAAAATCACAAAAACTGATTGAATTGGTTGATCAGGCATCCAAAGATCTTGGCCAGCCTGCTCCGAAATGGATGGATGTCGGCGGTGCTTCCGACGGCAACCGTTTCTCCGGAGGTGGCGCGGCAGTTGCTTGTGCGATGGGTGTCATCGGCGGAGATTTGCACAATCCTGAAAAGGAATGGTCAGATCTATCTACTGTCAAACCTAGAATTGAACTCGGCCGTAAAGTCTTGGAACTTATCGCTAAGAATAAGGCTAATTAAGCAAAGACAAATGTGCGTCCCAAGAGGACGCACGAGAGCATTAAGACAGAACCGGTGGATCTCAAAAACTTTGGTTTTAGATCAATTCACCGGCTCTAATGATTAAGTTGAGAGATTCAGAGCGAAACTATTTCTTCCAGCCGAAGTATTCACAAACGGTATTCCAAGCAACTTCCTGGAGGAAATGTGCCGTCTTTTCTTCAACTTGCTCAATTCCGTAGTATTTCAGTCCGACAGGCGAACGATGGTACATGCTCGCAAAGACAACGCAGGCCTCTAAGTAAGTGCCTTCAGGCGAAGGGTGTGTTTTATCCGCACGGTAGAGCTCTAACTTCGGATCTTGCTTAATCGCTTCGGCAAAAGCCAAACCAACCGGAATTACCATTGCATCGGCTTCGTTGCCGACTTTTGTTGTGGCATCTGCCAATTGCTGGGTCATTTCAGGCTTGTTCTTTCTTGCCCAAGTCATCATGATCAAAGGTTGGATGCCAAAACACTGCAGATCGTATGCATGCTGTTTTGCATACTTCTCAAAGATTTCTTTGCGCTGCGGATGGATCGGACCGGTGCTGTTGTCCTGAAGAATGACAGCGTCAAAAACCTTTTCTTTCCTGAAGTCAAACTTCTTGATTTTGCCGCCGTCGCTGTGGTCGACATAAGTAGAAGCCATTCCGGAAGGACGCACCAGTTCCCAGACATTGAACCAACCGAGGTCAGCCGCACCGATGGTCACCATACGGTTGCGTCTGACTTTGATTCCGGCAGCTTTTGCCAGACCGTTAACAGCGCCGGCAAGACCGCTCGAATAATATGTATAGGAATTGCCCACGAACATATAGCTGTGCGGGGCTTCAATGGAAGTAACCTTAGGCTTTACAGAGCACTCCAGAGATTGAGCAGCAAAAGGCAGAGAGCAAGCAACGATCAAACCGGTGAGAGCAAGGAATTTTTTCATAGTCATTCTCGATTGAGGGATTTGAGAATTTCATTTTTTCACCGACTATCGACATATCCAATGCATTCTAGGCAAAACAATTTTGCTAATTACGCAAAATGTCGGCGTGGAAATCTAATGTGAGAGTAGGACTTAATGAGAATAGAGCTCCCAATTAAGAAGTCCTTATCTAATAACTTATTATCTCAATAAAAAAAATACCCCTTATTATCCAAAACTAGAACCAAGGTATTATTTTCTTTTTTTAACTGCCTTCATAGACTGTAGCTGTTATTTTCCAAGGAGATAATATGAAAAGCTTTAAATTAGCTACGGTTACACTTTTAGTCGCGGCGGCAGCTTTATCAACTTCTGCCTTTGCTAAAGACGGAACCTACACCGCTCAGGAAGTAGGTAGAAACGGAGCCGTCAAAGTACAGGTCATCGTAAAGGGTAATAAGATCGAATCCGTTAAGGTTTTGGATTGGTCCGAAACGCATCCCGTTGCCGATTTAACTCAGACTCAATTGATTCCTGAAATCGTCAAATATCAGACAACAAACGTCAACAACATCTCCGGTGCAACGCTCTCTAGCTTTGCCATTAAGGCAGCAGTTAACAAGTGCCTGAAGGAAGCCGGCTTAGATGTTAAACAGTTCCAGAAGCCCGCTCCTAAACCCGCTCATTACAATGACACCGTTACTGAAGACACCAATATCGTGATTGTAGGTGCCGGAGGTGCTGGTCTTTCCGCTGCTGTTGCAGCGGCTGAATCCGGCAAGAAAGTTATTCTTCTTGAGAAGAACGGATTTGCCGGCGGAAATACTTCCGTATCCGGCGGCTGCTTCAACGTTGCCAATCGCAACCAAGACCATCTGACGATGTCTGAAGGACAGAAGAAGATTGTCGAAGGCATCATCAACCAAAAACCACTGAATCCGCTTCACGCCGAATTAATTAATAAAGTTAAGGACCAATGGACTAAATACAAAGAAAGCGGTTCAAACAAACTCTTCCCTTTTATACCGCGTAGCAAAAGAACGTTTTGATTGGGCAGGACTAGAAGATCCTGGGGAAAGACTGTTTGTGCTTCTTGATGCTATTGAGGAATGCCATAATTTAATCAAGAATCACGATCTTCCGTACGATGAAGATGACATCCATAAGATTCTTGGGACTCACGAGCCTTATGCTGTTTTGGGTGAGCAAAGAAGGTGGAATTTGAATTCCCAATTTAAAAACAATACTCGTGAGGCTAAATTAATTCATGAAGCCTTGAAAGAATTTTCTCTAAAGCAGCTTTCTTCTAATGTCGAAGAAAGAACTAAGGAAGTTCTTGAAGTTTATGATTATCTAAAAACTTTCTCCGGCACTGGTAACTCCCGAGCAACAAGATTACTAGCTCTTGCTCGACCTGATTTTGTTGTTTCTTATAACAAACAATCTGAAGAACTTTTAAACGAAGTAACGGGGTGTGAAACAACGGATAACGAAGATGAATTGAGAGAAAATTATAGGTCCATCCTCCAATGGCTCTGGTCAAAATCTTGGTTTAACGCAGACTCAACTAATTTAACCGGAACAAGACTCCAAATCTGGAAGAATCGAGCAGCTCTAATTGATATTTTGGCTTATTCAAGAAATATTAAGAAAAAACCTGGACTAAGAAAGGAAATCTTAGAATTTTTGGAACAAAAGTAAAACGGTTTGAGCAGAATCCGAATATTAAAAGAGAAATCTGCGAGAAGTGATTGCCAAACCTATAAGTCGTCTAAAGGCCATCGCCAGAAAATTCTGAACGGCCTTTAGAAGACATCAATAAATTCCTCACTGTTTCAGCTTTGAGAAGGACGCCTCATTTCCAGCCAGCCCTCATCAATCGATGATTTAAGGGCTGTAACTCATCTACCATAAGTTATTAAACTTTTAACGGTTCCACTTGTTGAGCCAAGCTGCTTTTAATTTCTTCATAAATAGGTAACGAAACCTCTGGTGAAACTTCCAGGGTCGCCATAAGTACATACTTCACTGGATAAGTTAATCTATCTTCTTTCTTACAAGAAACCACAATCTCTAAATTGGTTCCACTCAAGTAAGTTGAAGCTTGTTTTCCCACAAATACTTCATGCTGGACCGTACCTCTTTTTGCAGCTCTCTCATCGCTATCCGAAATATCCTTAGCTATCAAGGAAGATTTAGTTCTAAAGCTAAGTTTTGCTAGCCGATAATCTTGGTTACAAGAAGCTATTGGACTCAACCAAGCCAATGTTATTGTCAGTCTCTTTGATACTGCTTTAGAAATTAAACAGGAAGGTAATGGAAAATTAAACTCCGACTGCATACCATTAGGAAGCTCCCCATAACCAACGAGAGTAACTCTTTGATCAGTACAAAAGGAGGAAATTTCCGGGTTAGGATAGCCGTAGCCTATCCACTTTAAAACTTCCTTCTTTCTTAAACGGGGAATCTGAGGAACAAATTTATCGTGAAGGACCTTTCCAACATCTCCCCAAGAACAACAGTGTACCAACATTGCCTTAATGGCAACTGATTCATATTCCGGGGGAATATCTAGCCCTTGACTCTTACGCAAGTTTTTTAAAAACTCAGCGCAAAACCTACTCGCAAGAGCTGCCGAATTACTCGTACCTCGCGTGCCTATGCACCCCTTCAGGCCGTTCGTGCAAGATGCACTCAGCTGACCGGGGCTGTTGGTAGATGACTGAAAATTTGGGGACAATTTAGCTTGCATGCAACTCACATCCATTACGTTAAACAGTTGCTTTCCTCCGCTCATGATGAGATCCGGCTTTATGGATCCTTTATATCCGCCTCCAAAGCATGAATAATGGGATGGATAACCGGCAAGTATGGGGTCATGCAGAGAAAAATATTTCTGTGGATTTGAGTAGTCAAAATGGGATGCTCCCACGCAAATCCCATTAATTGATTCTGCCGGAGATAAGATTCTCATCGACGATTGGTCTTCCCAAATATTCTTATAGATCTCCTTTAGTTTTTCCTCATTCGACAACTTAGCATATTTGCCATATAACATAGGCAACGTTATATTCCTTGAATTGTTGCCTGAGCTAATAATAACCAACAAATTGTATTTTTCACTCAACCAGTCAATCATTTTGGCTTCAGGACTAAGTTCATGGATGAATGGCCGGTTCCAATTGCCTATAGAAAGGTTTACTACCTTAATGGATTTAAGTTGCGATTCCTCCCCAATTTCTTTCAGCGCTTTGTGCAGAACATCTACAAAGAAAATATCCTCAGGAACCGACTCTCCTCCACTGCTATTCGGTTTCATAATCGGCCGCACATACAAAATGCTTTCTAGAGGCGGCAATGGTTTATGGAGGTCACCATGAATAATTAATGAAGCCATGGCCGTACCATGAGAACGGTTCGAGACTTGATAAGAAGACTCAAAGTCCTCAGGATCGTTTAGATTAATTCTATTTTTCAACAACTCATGATTAGCTAAAGGAACACCGTCCAGCAAGGCGATAACAGGAGGTTCTGTTGGCAACCGACCTAAGTCCGACTCTCTTTCATATTGATCATCCAATGCAGAATTATCAATATCAATTTTTGCAATGGTCTGCCCGCTTGCACGAATAGTCATTATTTGCTCTGCATTGAGTAATTCGTGGTTTTGCTCATCTATCATTCGTTGAACTTCGTCGGCCGGACACTCCGCAATGAGACCATGAAAACCAATTTCTGGATAAACGGATGAATGAACAACCTTCCCATGATATTGTCCTAAAATTTCGGTGATGACTTCTTGAGATTCTTCTCTCTTCTCCGGGGATTTTCTATACCAAAGCTCAATTTCAAATTTTATAGAACTCGGTTTAGATTCAAGGAGTTCTTTCCAAATTTCCACTACACCCGTCTCTTCGAATCTATCAGTCCTATCCCATTTCCGGATATTCTTCAATTGGGCAAACACCTCACGGAACGGAGTTAAGCCGCGAGGGAATTTTTCCTTCTCTTTCCCAGTATAAATGCGCCACAAAGAGAGCATTTGCTGCATGGCTTGCTTATTTGTGAGCACCATATATAACTTTGAGGCAATTTTTGATGCCTTATATGTTCCATCATCCCTGACTGTATAAAAATCCTCATCAGAATCAACTTGCCAGTCTCTTTCGAACATCCACTCCATATCCGCATTTTTTGCAGCCTTAACAAAATTTGATACAGAACCTACGACTTCGAAAACGAGAACGAACTCCGGATCAACCCCCTGCATATTTTGTTGCACTACAACTTTTCTGTCCATCACAGCCCTCAGATATTTAAAAGTGGGACCTAAACGCTCCGCTTGTGTAGTGCTTGAAGGAAAGTGGGGTTTTGTGATGTTTATTTTTTTCCCTTTTGAAGGAATATGCGGATTGGTTGGTTTAAATGCCATCAGTTCTTTTTTATTCTGCATTCTTAACCTCAGTTTCTTATTTGACCAAGTTCATTTTTAAATTTTTCAGCTCTTCTCTAACGAAATCACCAGTGTTTCCGCCAGGGAGTGCAAGGATATACCTTCTTAAGACGGTTAATGCGAATGTCTCGATATCTCCGAAATTATTTCCATGTAAATCAGAGGCTAAGAAACTTAAATCACAATCAAACTTAAAAGAATATTTCTCTTGAAACAGTTCCAGCCAAGTTAAAATCGCCTGTTTACTTGGCATTGGTAGTTGCAATCTAAGTTGGAATCTTCTCCAAACTGCCCTATCCAGTAATTCCGGGTGATTTGAAGCGCCTATCACGATGGTGTAATTAGGAAGTGAATCTGTCATTAGGAGGAGAGAACTAACCACTCGTTTGATTTCTCCCAATTCTTGAGAATCTCCTCGCTCTTTTCCGATAGTATCAAATTCATCAAAAAATAAAATACATTTTCTTGTACTAACAAAATCGAAAAGTTGACGTAATCTAGTTGCCGTTTCGCCCAAGTAGGAGCCTATTAAAGCGTCATATCTAACAACGAACAAAGGAACCATTAACCTCTCAGCGAGGGCTTCTGCAAAAGAAGTCTTACCAGTCCCAGGTTTGCCAGCTAGTATTATTTTATGGCGTGGCTCCAAACCATATGACCTTAACAAGTCAGCCCTTAACTGCTCTTCTATGAAGGTGCCAATAACTTTTTTTACCTCTTCTGGTAGGACCATCTCTTCAAAAGATTTTTTTACAGGGACCTCTTGAAGGAAGTTATTAATTATTGACGACGTATCAGAAAAAGATAACTCTGACTTTGACACTCCATCATTTGTCGAATGAAGAGCTCTCTCCAGCTCTTTTTGAAGTTTATCAGCCAGGAGAAGATGCTGTTTTGACCTTTCTTCAGCAACTAGAGCCTCAACTACTTTCTTACATTGATATTTATTCCCTTCAAAGGAGTACTTTATGAGATCAAGTATCAAATCAGCTCTTGCCATGATAATTCTTTCATTCAATAAATTTTCTTATTCGGCTGCAAGATAACGTTTTAATATTCACAATTGAAAAAGTGGATCTTTATCTTTTTCAGCTGTGCAACAGCGTTACTCCCTTCTGTAATCATAAACAGATTTCACTTCCTTCAGAAAATATTTCTTTCTTTACTTTGGGTACAGAACCTCAAAGAAGATCCGGATCAATGCTTCTGAACTTCCAACCTCTGCTACTGTCTTGGTTCATCAAGATGAACTTATACAATAAATAGCACCGGAACTCGTTTTTACTGTGCCATATCTAGCTCTCCCATTAAAGAAGATTAAGATTCCTTCCGAAAGTCTTCCTTTGTTAGCAGTAAGCAAAAAAGAAAGGTACCTCCTAACGAGGTAGATAGATTTATTCTGACAATTCCCGTTAACGTAGTCAGGAAAATGAGAGAGCCCAAGATATTTTCAGATGCTTACTTTGTCAATTGAATTAAAAGTCTTGGCAAGTTTTGCCACCCAGTTCCAGTCAATTGAATAGCCGGTCTCAAGGTCTAATGGAGAAAGAGCTTGGAGGAAAATGCTGTGAGTGCGACTTGGTGTATAGGCGATCCATCAAAGAATTTTGAAAATCGGGAAAAAATTGAAAACTGTTTTTACCCAGGGAAAATTAAGAGAGGAGGAACGAACTGTCGTCGGCCCTCCCATCTCCTACTGATTTTCCAGTGGGCGTTTGTCTGACAAAAAGTTTTTGCTCACTCCAAAGCGCGAGCGACAGCTTGATCCATATCGTAATACTTGTAGTCGCCGAGTCTTCCTAAGAAAGTGACTTTCTCGTTGTGCTTGGCTTCTTCGAGGTATTTTTCGTAAAGACGCTTATTTTCTTCGTTGATGATAGGATAGTATCTTTCGTTCTTGCCTAAAACAAAGGCTTCCGGATACTCATAAGAAACGACCGTGTTCTGAGATTGAGTATCTAAGAAGTACTTGTATTCTCCGATTCTTGTGAAATCGTAATTATTTGGATAATTAACGACAGAATTAGATTGGAAATAAGGCCTATTGAAGGTCAAGAAATCAAATCTCAAACTGCGATACGGTAACTGACCAAATTTATAGTCGAAGAATTCATCAATGGCGCCGGAGAAAAAACAATGGTCGTATTCATCCAACATACTTTTATCGAATTCGGTATTCAGGCGAACTTCGATATTAGGATGATCAACCATCTTCTCGAACATACGGGTATAACCTTCCAATGGAATACCTTGGTACTTTGCTTGGAAGTAACGATTGTCTCTTCCGACGAAAACCGGAACCCTACCCGTCACAAGAGGATCTAAATCCTCCGGACGAACATCCCATTGCTTTTCCGTGTAATGAAGGAAAATTTTTTCGTAGACGTATTCAGCCAGGAACTGGAGGTCGGGATTTTTACTCTCACGAAGCTTGAGAATCGGTACTTTTTTGTTGAACTCAAATTCAGACAAAAGTGCTGCAATCATCCGCTCAGCCATTTGTTTAGGGAATAGCTGTTCAATTGAATTGAAGTTAAAGGGGACAGGAACGAGCTGGCCGTCCACTAATGCCTTGACTTCATGCTGGTACGGATACCACTGTGTGAACTGAGAAAGGAATCTCCAGACTTCGGCCTTATCCGTATGGAAGATGTGGCTGCCATAGGCATGGATGTCTATGGAGTTTTGGTCAAAATAGTCGAAACAGTTGCCCCCAATATGGTCTTTACGATCGATAAGGGTCACTCGATAACCATTTTCTGCAAGCAATCTGCCTAAGCTCAAATTTGAAATGCCTGCGCCTACTAAAATAAATTTCATTTTTCTATTAACAATGTTAAGAGGTGAGTAGAATACTAAAGCTTCTGAAACAGCAAAAGTAATTAACATCCCATGACTCAAAACTGAACTATCTCATCAAGATAATTCAGATAACAAAAAAATAGCAACAAAAAATTCTATTTTCCCAAAGTCCTAAAAAGTGTAGGAAAGAAAGATTTTTTCTCCCTCCTCATTGTAAAAATGGTTTTAGCCATCTTTTTTAACCTAGAATGCAACTGGTGGCGTCTCCCTGTCGTGTCTAGTTTTGGGAGTTTTTCGCCACCTCCCTTTTAACATCGGTGTGCTTTTCTATCTCAGTTACACGGAAGAGAGAAATTTTTGGTGGTTCTTAAAATTGCCGGTTATTCCATCTATTAACCCGCAAATTGCGATCGAAAGACCTTCCCTATTAAATTTTGTTAATGTGTAATACCACAACACTTTTATTGAGAAAAGAGCCGCTTTTGTAATGCCGTTATACCGTCTCAAGTTATAAACGTTATTCCTGCAGTAACAATAAAGCTTTATTCGAGAATTTGGCTCGTTAAATCTTATGAGTCCAAAAAACATTGGATTTCCGACATTTTGCCCTTTGGGATGGAAATATAGAGAGTTTGAAACGGTAAAGATTTTGGCTCCAGCCGCTCTAGCCCTTTCTGTGTAATCAACCTCATCACCCCAGATAAAGAAATTCTTATCGGGATAACCAATTTTTGCTATAAGGTCCGAACTTATAAGCGTCCCGTTAAAAGGGGCAACTACTCCTTCTATAACATTACTTTCTAATGAACGTACGTCAGCTAAATTCTCCAGTATTTTTAATGAGCCACGAATCCTCAAGGGAAATGATAAGGAACTTTTATCTTTATCAGACAGAACAACGGGAGATATGAAAGAAAAGGGGGAAGAAAGCTTAAGTAGTTTAGAAAGACAATTTTCAGAGGGAAAGCCATCATCATCCATTAGCCATAGAAAATCCGGCTTCTGGGCAATAGCCCTCTCTACTCCGACAGAAAAACCACCAGCCCCTCCGAGGTTTTTTTCTAAAGCAGTCCATAACATTCTTTGCTTTTCTTCGTCAGAGAACTCGCTAGCACTGAAAATGAAATCCTTAGTGCCGTCTGAGGATGCGTTATCCACGACAATAACTTTCGTAACCTTTGAAGTCTGGGAAAAAATTGCTCTTAAGCACCTGAGCAAAAGTCTTTTTCTATTGTGCGTAACTACAACTGCTATTACGTCAACCATTTCTTTCATATTTAAAAAACCTTCCCTAAAATTTTAGGGAAGGTAGGGATTCCTGTTTTAGTTCTTTAAATGGTTCTTGCCTGCCAATGTTTCGTAAAAAATACTCATCATGAGATGATCGAAAAACATGTGAATGTCCTCAGTCACTTGCATACTGTTAACTGGCACATGCAACTTTATATCAGCAAGTTCTTTTAGTTTTCCTCCAGAAAATCCCGTCAGGCCGATAACAGTGTTTCCTTGGGATTTTGCGTACTCAACTGCATTAATGACATTGGGAGAGTTACCGCTTCCAGAAATTGCGATTACTAAATCTCCTGGGTTGATCCTACCCTTCAGTTGAAAACGGAAGACTTCTTCGAAACCAATATCATTGGCAATCGCCATTACCGTTGCAATATTGTCATTCAAACAAAGAAAGCGGAATTTTTTTTCTGTGAATTCGGAAATGCCCTTGTTGAAATCGTTCTGGAAGTGAGAAGCCGTCGCCGAACTCCCCCCATTTCCGAAAATAAAAATATTCTTTTCTTCCTCAAAGGCTTTTTTCAAAGCTTTAAGGGCTAAGTTAAGCTCTTCCAAATCGAGTTTCTTTAATGTTTCGATCTCTAAATCCACGTAGGTTCTTATTCTGTCCTTATAATCCATGGTTGTCGTCCTTACATAAAATCAGTTCAACGGCCTTGTCAAGGTTAGGAGCAATAATATCAGGGACACAATCAAATTGTTTATCCTCCCCTTTCTCTCCAGTCATCACCAACGCTGCATGCATCCCGGCATTTATACCCGTCTGAATATCAGTAGTGGTGTCACCTATTATCCAGCTCGAGGCCAAATCGATATTGAATTTATCTTTTGCTTTTTGTATCATTCCGACGTCTGGCTTCCTGCAGGAACAAGGGATTTTATATGCCTTGTTTTCCCCTTCAAACCCTGATTCAGGGTGATGGGGACAAAAGTAAATAGCATCAAGATAAACACCTCCCTGTCCGAGGAGTGTCTCCATCTTTTTATTGACCAAATTTATATCATCGATGCTGGCTAACCCTCTAGCAACCGAGGGCTGGTTAGTAACAACAATGGCTAAATAACCAGAAGCATTAATTTTTTTGATTGCTTCGATCACATGTTCTTCAAGTTCAAACAGATCGGGTCTGTAAACATAACCATTTGATTTATTAATAGTCCCGTCTCTATCTAAAAAAATTGCCTTCTGAGGATTGTTTAAGTTTTTTTGACGCAATTTGCCAGTTTTTAGCTCCTCTACCGCAGCCTTGATCCTCTCAGGGGTTCCTATATCTTTAAGATATTCGGAACTTGAGTAAGCAAAAATAGGTTTATTGGTCTTAGTGAGAGGTAGCACTATGTCCTTCTCTAAATCTTGCTTAATTTGACCTGCTTTGATGTAGTCACAGATGCCTTTTTCCATGACATACATCCCTGCATTAACTTTGTTGTTGTAATAATAATTCCTGTCAGGATTTTTGGGATCTAAATCTATGACGCGATCATTATCATCCGTAATTACTAGATCTGAGTCGAAAGGATGAGTATTAGGATGAACCATCATTGTAATGAATGCGTTTTTTGATTGATGGAAGTTAAGGAGTTTCTGCAAATTGAGATCAAAAAGGACATCACCAAATAAATAGAAGAACCGATCCTCCAATTTTTCAACGAAAAGCGGGAGAGATCCCGCTGTCCCTAATGGCTGAGTCTCCTGATAGTAGTCAATTCGAACACCTAATTTGCCACCATCTCCAAAATAATCTTTGATAACATTACCGAGATGCCCAAGCACTATAAGAATGTTATTAACCCCTTCACGCTTCAACGTTAAAATTTGACGCTCTAGAAGAGGCATTCCATCCACATCGACCATAGGTTTAGGTATCTTTCCTCCCGTTAAGGAAGATAATCTTGTACCTTTTCCTCCAGCCATAATAACTGCTTGCATATTACAGAGCCTCTTTAACTGTTAATGCAACAGCTTCGTCACTTGTCATGGATGCTTTCCATCCAGCCTTATGGATTTTGTCTAAATTGTACGCAAAAACAGGCACATCCCCCTTCCAGCCACCTCTTCCACCTGTGAACTCAAATTTTACGTTTTTCAAACCCATTTCTTTACATACGATTTCGGCGATGCTTTTAACGGTACTTTGGGTTGTTCCTCCAACGTTGTATATAGTGACTCCTTCAGGAATATCTTTTGAAAATTTCAGGATACAGTCAACCAAATCGTAGACATGAAGATAAGGCTTGCATTGGTTTCCATCCCCCAAAATCTGTAAATGGGTTGGATCTTTGTGCAACTTCTTCATGAAATCAAAAATGACACCGTGGGTAAGATGGGGACCGATTACGTTCGGGAATCGGAAAACCATAGAATGGAAATCATTCATATAAGAGAATGCGCTGATCAATGCCTCACACCCCAGTTTGCAAGCACCATAATAAGAAATAGGCGCAAGTGGAGAAAAAAGTTCGTTTACCTCTTCCCCTTGGGCGTCTCCATATACTGCGCTCGTTGAGCAGAAGAAAAGATTTTTCACTCCGTTCACCCTCATACATTCCAAGATGTTGAAAGTTGTCGTGTAGGTATTCAAGTATTCAATCTCAGGATTTTTAGCGCTTGCTTGAATGTCGGAATTGGCTGCCATGTGGTAGACAATATCGATTTTCTCAAGTTTGAAAATCTCATCTAACTTCGCTCTATCGCAAAGGTTCTCCTCATAAAAAACAAAGTTAGGATTTTCTTTAAATTGCTCTATGTTCTTTTTTGTACCAATAAAAAAGTTATCGATACATATAACTTTCGAACCAAGTGAAAGCAATTTTTCGATCAAATTTGAACCGATGAAGCCTGCGCCTCCTGCTACTAATACATTCATATCTTCTCCGATTAATTAAAACGCTTAGACAATTCAAAACTTTCCCGAACAATCTTATCCATGTTCCAATATTCAAAATTACCGAATCTGCCATTAAGGATGACAGATTGCGTCTGGAAAAAGTTCCTTATTTTTTCCATATTTGAGCCATGGTTAAGGTCATAAATCACATAAGCAAATTTAGCGTGCGTGATGTCTACGAAGTCGCAATCGGCTTCTTTCTCTGCAAAACCAATCCGAACAAGACCTTTTGCTATCTTATCCTCAAGCTCACCCTTAGTCATGTGAGAAATATAGTCCCCCTCTCGATAGGTGACCTCAATCATATAACTAGCCCCTTCTCTGACGTGATATCTAGATCCTAAAAAATCCATCTTGGAGATTCTGTGGAAAATTACATCGTTATCAGGAACCATGTAAGCGTAATTATCTCCGCAGTTATCGTATGGAATATGCACGAAAGCAACTGCAATAGAGTTGTACCTCAAATCATCAACAGCTTCTTTTATTTCAGTTGGAAGTGGTTTGTACACTTTAGCCAATTCTTGAACTGGTATTGTGGAGATTAATTTGTCGAAGATATGTTCCTCGCCATTAGAGGTCACAACGAACTTATCTTCTCTCTTCTCTATAGATGTAATTCTCTGATCCAACAATAACCGGCATTTTTCTTTGCTTAGTCTATTCAGGAAGCCTTGGGGAACGGCTTCAATTCCGCCATCTGACGGGTAACTGAAATAAAGTTGGTGAACATAACCATCCACTGTTTCTCCGCTTGCGCTTCTTTCAATCTCTTCCTTGGTAGGTTTAGGAATTCGATCGACCATTGATGTATTCATGAAAGCCGGGTCATACTTCCAAATTTTTTCGTTATAAGGGCGAAGGTAGCAGTTTGTGATTCCCTCTCCAAAAGTTTTCAGAAAAAATTGAATCATATTTGACGCCTTGTACTCCTCGTAAGGATTATTTTCAAAGGCGTTAATACAGTATTTCAAATCTTCTTCAGGAAGTTTAGATAGATCGTTTTCGAAAGGATATTGAACCGGAATCCCTTTATATAAAATTTTGTTGCTTCTCTTCAATGCATTTGGACTATCCAGGACATTAAGCATTTCCTGAAGCATCTCTTTATCCTTAGAGAAAAGAATGTGAGGACCTATGTCATATATCATTCCATCTTTTTGGATAGACTGGCAGAGTCCAAAAGGTCTTTTCTCTTTTTCGAAAAGGGTTATGTTTGAAATATTCTCAAATTTCTGAAGGTAATATGCTGTTGTAATTCCAGAAAGGCCAGCGCCTAAAATAGCAATCTTCATTTTAATCCCAAGTTTTGTCGCCAACATAAATAATTTTTGAACCACTATATTCAATATTAAAAGGCAATTCTGTCATTTCAGACAAGGCCGCCCTTAAGTCTTTTTGCTTCTCATTCGGACAATAGAAAAGCATAAACCCTCCGCCCCCAGCACCTAACAGTTTTCCTCCAATAGCCCCGGCTTCAAGAGCTTTTGAGTACTGTTCCTCTATGAATGGATTTGAAATCTTATTTGACAGCTGTCGTTTTAGAAGCCAACTTTCATGAAGAATATGACCAAAATCCGAGAGTCTGCCCTCTAATAAAGAATCTCTCATGTCGCGAGCAAAATGTGTCATTGACACTAGATTTCTAAACTTTGAATCATCGTTCTCGACATTACTAGCTTGCTCTTTCAGTATTTCACCTGCGTTATGTGTAATACCAGTGTAAAAAAGCAGTAAGTTATCGTCTAGAGCTTTAAGTACTTCACTACTCAGCGCCAGTCTCTCGACATCGACGCGACCATTTGGGAGAAAACGTATAAACTTCAATCCTCCAATTGCGGTTCCGTATTGATCTTGTTTTCCGATGTGGCTGCCAACTCTTTCAATTTCTAGCTCACAGGCCTTTTCAGCTATCTTTTCCTGAGAGTAAAGCTTTCCTTGAAAAGCAGACAAAGCATGAACCAAACCGACTGCATATGCACTTGAAGAAGAGAGACCAGTACCTGAGGGTATATCTGAAGTACTTACTATTTCAACTCCTGACAAGCCAAGTTCTAATAATCTTTCTCGGGCGATATCGTGTTTAATAGTATGTACGTCTTTAACAATCTCCGTCTTACTGTACTTTACAATCGTTTCCTCCCTATTAAATGTGGGATGAACGATCACGTACATATACTTGTTTATCGAAGCCGAAATTACACAACCTTCTCTTCTCTTATAAAACGAAGCGAGGTCACTACCACCACCAGCAAAACTTATCCTAAAAGGTGTCCTTGTAATTATCATAAAAATTATCCAAAGTATTTTTGACAGACTTCGTCTGGTTTTCCATCCATTAAGACTTTTCCATGCTCGAGCCAAAGCACTCTAGTACAACATTTTTCAATTAAATTCCTAGAGTGACTCGCCATAACCAAAATATTAGATTTTTCAATAACGCTATTAAGTCTTTTCTCTGCTTTATGTTGAAATCTCTCGTCCCCTACTGATAACCATTCGTCCATTAACAAAATATCAGGTTGTATAAGAGTTGAAACGGCGAAAGCCAAGCGCATATGCATACCAGTTGAATAAGTTCTCACGGGCATATTTATAAAATCTCCAAGTTCGGTGAATTCTAAGATCTCATCCAAGGATTCAACCAATCTTTTTTTGGGGATTCCTAGTAATGCTCCACGAAGGAAAATATTCTCAAGACCCGTAGCTTCGAGGTCAATTCCCAAAGATATGTCAATTAAGGATCCAATCGTCCCCTCGATAAAGGCGGTGCCTGAAGTTGGGGTGTACACCTTGCCTAAGATTCTCAATAATGTACTTTTCCCGGCCCCGTTATGTCCAAGTAGGCCTATTTTCTCTCTTTGATTAGCCTCGAAAGAGACTCCGTCCAACGCGGTAATAATTGTTTTACCGTCTTCTGTCAAGCCTATCTTGCCACCTGTAGCAAACCCTAAAACAGCCTTTTTAAGCGACCTACCTTGAGAATTGAATATTGGTATATCTACTCTCACATTGTCTAGTGCTATCTTAGCCATAATTTCTTTATAACCAATAAGGAATTTTATTTTTATATTTATTAAAAATAAAGCATGTAAAAATACTGCCAATAAAAACAGAAATTAAACTGCTCAACCAAGTCAACACTCCTGGTGCTTCACCGAGCAAAGGGGCACGCACAAGTTGAATGAAATGGTAGAAGAGATTGGGCTCAACTATCATTAAGGAGGCTTTAGAAGGCAAAAGCGAAGGGAGCCAAATGATAGGAGTAAGATAAAATACGACCTGAAGGAAGCTTAAGACTATCTGACCCATATCTCTGAATCTAGTACAAACAATACTTAGTAACAGAGAAATCCAAAAAAGGTTAAAGATCAAAAGTAGAAATCCTGGTATTACGTACAGAATGTTCCAATTTATAGCCCTTCCCACATAAATAAGGACGAAAGGATAAATTATTATATTGTGAAAGAAAATTATAATATTTCTTGCAAGCACCCTCGTTACATGTGCGGAAAGAGGAATATAAAGTTGGCGGATAACAGGCTCAGCAACTATAAAAGTACTGGTAGCCTCAGTTAATGAAGTTGAAATGAAATTCCAAATAATGAGACCCGCTGCCAAAAAAGGATAAAACTCATAGAGAGGAGTCTTAAAAAGGTTTCCAAATATGAATCCCAAGCAAACTATCATTACGGCCGTCGACAAAGTAATCCAAAAGGGACCCAAAGATGACCTTCTATAACGTTGCCGTATATCCGAACTAGCCAATAAGAGAGGCAATCCAATCGAAGAAAAATTTCTCTTCAAATCCTGGAATCCAACTCCTTTAAGTATCTCAATAGACAATTTAGCACCTAACTAGTCAGTGACATTATCAAACCAAATTCAGCTCTCTTTTTACGAACCAACGATTCTTCTTGGATTCTAGGAAAACACAACGGAGGAACTCTATCGTGGTACAAGTCAACATTTTGCCAATTTGAACCTATCGGAAGTAAGGAATCATGTTTAATGCCGTAAATATGCATCCGGAGAACCAAAAATTCCTCTGCAGCCGCTCCTACTTGCTATAAGGTGAAAATGATACCTCGTGCCAACACAAATATCTGACTTATTTAACACCCTCCCATTCCATAACTTCTCGAATGAAATTATCGTAGGAGATTTAAAAAGTTGTGAGATCTCTGAGACACAGGTTAAATCATAGTTTGGACAGAATTCTGCTACCACAAGTTCCCTTTCAGGATCTTCCGCCAAGAGTAAATGTATTTGTCTGAGCAGTAAAGCAGAAATAAAAGAATCTTTTATGTCGTTTTGAATGCAGATGACTACCCGCTCTTTCTGGTTTTCTTTACCCGAAAACAACGGAGAATCGGATATTAAAAAAGTATCGTCAACCACAGTATCAGGGTCTACACAACTTAACTTTTCAACAACTTTTAGAGATGGAAGATCTCGACATGAAACATGTTCAAAATTCTCCAAAGCTGTTTTAAAGATTGGGAGGAACACCTCGTCAATTGGGCAAAACCCTTGTCCAGACATTGAAAGATTTAAATGAAATCTTTTCTTGATGGCAATAGCTAAACCCAAAAGCGAAAAGTGATTATCCCAACCCTTTCTTATAAATCCGCCGCCAATAAAATGCATTAATTTGGCTTTTTTATAATGGCCGAACATAAATCGAAGCCCATTATTCTTGTCACAAGCCTCGAATAGTTTAATTCCATAGTTAAAGGCGTCAATGGGACAGTGAGGCGCGCCCCACACAATTTTCCAGACGGCATCCTGATACCGTACTCGTCCATCATAATCTCCTAAGAGGACGGAACAATTCCCAGGAACTGGACATTCGACGAGTACTTTTATTTTGCTGTCTCTGAGAAAAATATTATCTAGCCAACTCTTCAATAGAAGTTCATCGCCGTAATTTGGGTACCCTGCGCAACATACAAGAACAATGTCAGCCTCAAATTCGGGTATATGCTCAATGATGTTAGTTCTGGAAATATACATTTACAATTTTTTCTTTAGCTCTTGATAGTAATTTTTGAACAACTCTGGCACAAAGTGAAAATATAAAAACAAGCCCTAGAATTATTCCGGTTAGCGAAGTGATAAATCCCCCCTCCTCTGAAATATTGAGGGAGGCAAGAAGAAAAATTACCGCAAGGCAGAAAAAGGAATACCTGACACTTTGCGAACCAAAGAAATTAATAAATTTGTCAAAGTCGGCGTACGCCCTCTTAAGACGGCGATAACGATTCATTTTAATTAAGAAACCCTCGGGATCCTTTCGACATGCAAAAATTTCATTTTTTTGGTTCCCTGTGAGAACTGGTGATTTTTTAATAGTTTCTATTGGTAACTTCTGTAAATTCGTCGAAATTTCTCTTATTTCCTCCTCTGAACACTTAATATTTTTTAGCCAACCGATAGTATTCAGGTATTCATCCTTTATGAGGAAAGGATAGAAATATTCATTAAATTGTTGATCTTTATGAGCTTGATGTACTTCACTCCATCTTTTTATCATAGGAGCAAGGCGAAAATTGTTAGTAGTTGAACCCTCGGCGTCAACTCTGTAAAGATAGAAGGGCTTATCGTACCAAACAATTTTATTGGTGTTAGTCAACGTATCGATTCTAAATCCCACATCAACGTAAGCTCCTCCCTTCGCTTGGATAAATCTAATATTTTTTTCTCTCATATAAGAGGTTCTGTAAATTGCAGCCCATAAAGAGGCATGAATTTCCAAAATTTCTCCATAGTCAACGGCAGAAAAACATTTTTTTTGAGGAACTGATGTTTTTAATTTTCTCCGGTAACTGCAATCTCTCAAAGTTCCATTCGAAAAATATTCATAATAAGGCCCTTTGACAACATCAGCTCCTGTCTCGATGGCAAGATCATAAAGTTCTTCGTACATATTGGGCGCGAGAACATCGTCTGATTCAACGATTGCAATAAACTCTCCCTTTGCCATTGAAATCCCCAAATTACATGAGGCACCATAACCGCCGTTCTTCTTATGCGGTGCAACGATACGACAATCGATGCTTTGATAATAGTCAATGATCTTTCTGCATCTATCATCGTCCCCTTCGTCAACGATAATAATTTCGATGTTTGTAAGAGTTTGATTGACTATGCTTTCGAGGCATTCTGTAAGATACTTGTCAACCCTGTAAACTGGAACTATAACTGAGACAGCTGGTTTCAAAAAAATATTTGGCATACAAAGCTCTGGGTAACGGAAAATTCTAAAACTGATTTTTAAGTTGAGCAGCACTCAAGTGTTCAGGATTCTATACTAGTACTTACTGGTCTCCAAATAACCTTATTAGATATCAGGCGGTGATCAGGACTCTTTATTCAACAGGTTCTCTCAGATATTTAGCTTTGAATCACTAAAAGGTTTAGCTATAAACAAGAAAGTTATAATGAGATACGCTTATAAAAAAAATCAGAATATAGTTTACACAAATTAAATAGAGAAAAATAAATCAACTGAACGTTATTTCGTGTTATTGTTTTTTAACATTTTTATTGATATTTATTATTTTTTTTAATTTGTAAAACAAAACTTGAATCATGTATTTTCTATTTTTATTGAATTTGTTGTATTAGTTTTTTTTAATCCCGTATACAGTCAATTCTCTTAAAACGTTATCACCAATGGAGCATCAATTTAGTCATTCTTTTTTTTAATATTCAACTTAGTTGACTAACCGCCTTAATCGACGGATAGTCAAAAAAATCCTATTTATTCTTTATTAAATACAATCTTCCTATTATAGTTTTCGAAGTAAAAAAGACAAAAATATAAGAAAAAAGAAACACCGCAAGGAATAAAACAACGCAACTTAGGGATAACGGCCATCCGATTTTCTTTATAACTGGTGCAAACAAAAATAAGAAAAAGCAATGAACCAAATATATTCCGAAGGAACAAATTGAAATTGAAGACATCAACAGCTTCAACAACTTTGGTAGACCATTTATTTTTATGAAATTAAAGAAGACAAATAAGGAGGAAGATGAAAGAATCAAAAAAGGCGCATTATACCAAACATTATAACCATTTCCCTTTTTGTAAGCGTTTATTTGTTGAGTGATAGTAATACTAAAAAAAGCAATAAATAAAATTAAAATTATTACCCCCCCTAACATGTAGGCCAACTTTTGGTTCCTCTGTGATAGACCGTACCTATCAGGATTTTTCTCTGTATTTCTTCTATACTGCAATCCGAGTTTTTGATAAATTGGATTAACTATATGATCTTTAATTATTTCTGACTTTATTTGTAGAAGAATTCTCTTCAGTTCAATTTTTTTATCATGTATGAGTAGGGTTATATAACCCAAAAGAACGCAAAACACATAACAGTCACCAAGATAGGAAAGATCCACCTTAAGATTCAATTTAAGAGCTGGCAGGATTATTACCGTTAAAAACGACAAACTAAACCATGCAATAATAAATTTACTGCTCAGCTTATCATTAAGATATTTAATCAAAGGGATAAGCAAATAAATGCCAATTATCATAGGAATGTACCACCAGTGGGGAACTCGTGGTAAAGAAAAGAACATCAATTGTGAGATCAGGTTTTTAAAACTCCAGATTTCCACATTGAAAAAAAGATTATAAATATAATATATAATTATCCATACTTGTGAACATATCAATAGAGGAAACCATTTTCTTTTTATAAAAACTTTATAATCATCAAAGTTATTCATTTTATGTCGCTGCAACAAAAGGAATCCGGATAACATTAAAAAAATTGGAACTCCTAGTCTTCCTAAAGTAAAAAGAATTGTCCGGACATATTGGCTTAATGTAGAACTTGTACTCCAAGATTCCTGCGTTAATTGGTAAGTGAACTCCGTGCAATGGCACAGGACTATCGAGCAAATGGCAAATGATCTGGCCAAATCAAGATTGATGTTTCTAGAATTTAAAGATGAAAAACTCATGATATTTTTAATAAACTAAATATAAATTTATAATTTCCTTATTTTCATATAATCGTTATGATTCACAACTCAAAGATGCCCTTTCTAACAATAAAATTCTCGATAATACTATAACATTAAATAACAATTTATTAAAGTTATAATTTTAAATCTTCTCTCAAATATTACTAAGGAACATCTGCACAAAAGATGGGTGATATACCATAATTAGCACACTACTGAAAAGTGTGACTATGAAGATTAAAGCCCCCTCATTCGCTGATTTATTTGCAGAAACCTCACCACAGCTGGTCGGTGCCAGAAGAACAAAGTTTCTGGAGACTTTAGACCGCATCATTCCTTGGCAGGACTTGAAATCTTTGATTGGCCCTTATTACAGTGAAGGCAAACGCGGCGCGCAGCCTTATCCGCAGAAACTCATGATCCGCATTCATTTCCTTCAGCTGGTTTATAACCTTTCTGATCCCATGTGTGAGGAGACGCTTCACGATTCATCCGCATGTCGCCGCTTTTTCGGTCTGACGATGGGTTCAAAATGTCCCGATGAGACCACGATCCTACGTTTCCGTCATCTCCTTGAGAAAAACGGTCTGGACAAACAAGTCTTTGATTTGTTCAAACAGCAGCTCACCGCCAGGGGGCTTTTCTTCAGCAAAGGCACGATTGTTGACGGCTCTTTTATTGAAGCGCCGAGTTCGACGAAAAACGCTGACAAAAAGCGATATCCTGAAATGCGTTCAGCGAAGAAAGGCAGCAACTGGCATTTCGGAATGAAGATGCACATTGGTGTGGATAAAGCCACCGGAATCATCCACACGGTGGTAACGACCGCGATGTGACAAAAGCGGACGAATTACGCCGCCCCGATGACTGGGAAGTAATCGACGATTCCGGATATCTCGGTATGGAAAAGCGTGAGAGTGCGGATCCTGAACGAGTAACTTATACGGCCGCGAAACGCTACAGTCAGAGAAAGAAGCTCTCCGCAGAGAGAGTTGCCGAGGAAAAGGTGTTGAGTTCAATTAGATGTAAGGTCGAACACGCCTTTCATCAAATTAAAGTTCAGTTCGGCTATAGGAAAATACGGCGCGTTTAACTATGCTGGCCTCGATTGCCAACATGTTCATCGGAAATTGCTTCGAGAATCGAACTAAGGTGAGCTTCATCTAGGATAACTGTACCTATTGGGGAGGGAATTGATTAGGCCCCAATCAACTCCTCCCAAATGGAAAATTTCGGCTAGATTCTTCGAAAATTAAGTCTCTAAAGAGCCATTGGGAAGAATCAAGCATTTTGCAGAGCTTCCTTAATTCTCAAAACGATTCCAAATCGGCAGGTTTTGCGGCCAATCGAGAAAGTATTTAGTTAACGAATACCTATCGACCCTTTTTGGATTCCTTCAAGGCAATGTAGGTAAGTAGTAGACCATTCACTCGTAACCTTGTATTTAAGTAGCGTGCCAACTAAATAACTTAAGACGCCTTTGTGAGAAGATCCTTACGGCTTCGTTTTATCGAAAAAACCTTTCGGTTATCAACCTCATCAAAAATATCCTGAGATAATACAAATATAACAACTAACCGAGGACTTCAAAAATAGACTATGCGTAATAGATAACGAAAAACATGAAAAACCTCAAAACGAATAAAACTGCTCTTCTCTGTTTAACTGCAGTTTCTTTTTTCTCATTACCATTCATCTGCCCCGTATACGCTTTCGACAACCCCATCGACACCTCGCATAAGACCTATTTCAATTCTCGAAGAGAAAATCCTTGGGATAAAAATTCTGATGTTTCCTGGTGGGCCCAGCCAATCCTCGATCAGGGAAGCACCATGTTTTGCTGGAGCTTTTCAGGTGCATCCGCAGCCGCTGACCAACTTAACAGATCTCTTAGAGACGCAGGAAAATTAACCCAGTCTTCAATGGTTCGTTTCGATCCTTTTTACAATGGATGGTTAAAAACATTCCCTAGCCGGGACACCGCTTGGGAATCAAAGATTTTCACAAAACCGGACATTATTTTTGACAATCCTTTTGAAACTGCTATCAATCAATTAGGCAGTGAGCTTCCCTTTTTTGTGAGTACGCTTCAATGGGGCCTAAAAAAAATGGAGGGCGTCGATTTCAAATTTGCGCCTGTCGAAACTTCAGATAGTTTTACGACTCTAAAAGAAAGCTTTTATATCGTTTCAGGCTTTTTGAACCGAGACAAAGAAACTCAAAAACTTGTAAAAGACAGTCTGGAAAGGTACGGCTCCTTGACTGCCTCTCTTCATGTTCCGCAGGACCTAGACTCGCTTTTTAAAATCAGCGATGATGGTTTGATTCTCAATTCAGATGAAAATCTTCCCGTGAATCATCAGGTCCTCTTAGTCGGTTGGGATGATGACTTCGAATTCGCTGGAACTTCTAAAAAAGGCGCATGGCTCATCCAAAACAGTTGGGGCACAGACTATTCATGTTATTTTTGTCAAAAAGATCAGGGATACCTATACGTCCCATATGACGATCCGACTCTCTCTGATTTAGGACTCGCTCTGCCGGAAACCGATCGATTTAAATACACTACTCTCGAAACTGCTTCTGGAGGAGCCTTTTCCGACTACTTAACCTTTAATACCCACTTTAATTTCGTCAACCGACATCGTTCAAGCAGCAATCAATTTCTAAGATCAGTGACTTTTTTCAACCCCGTTGAAGACACTCGATTCAGTATCAGGATTTACAACAGTAATTCTGAGTTAATCGGTGAACAAACCGGCAGATTCGGTCAAGGAGGTTTAGAAAAAGGAATCGGGATGAGGACGATAGAATTAGATCGGCTCGTTCTTCTGCCAAAAGACCAGTCCTATTATGTAGAGGTCAGCTATTTTCTAGAGGACGGTCAAGAAGGAGTGGTCATTACTTCTCAGGTGGATCAGTTCACAGGGTTACTGCCCAGTATGGATTCATGGATCTTGAAACCGGATATGGGTTATATATCCGAAGAAGGCTCTGCCGTTGAATTATTCACCCGAGGCAAAAACACCATCGAAGCTTTAGGACAGGATTTTTCCCTTTCTTGGATGCACACCGGACCAAACAGCGATCTTATTATTAATCTCGGATCCGCTAATGAAGCATACAAAGGCGACCTTTTAAACGAATCCAGAACGACGCTATCTAATCTCACATTGGTTTTAAATGAAGGCCTTCTAAATAATTTCGGCGGAACAATCGTAGGAGAAGGTGTCTTCACAAAAAGAGGCCTCGGTATTTTGAACTTTTCCGGTTCAAATCACTCTATGGGAACCACTAGAGTTGAAGAAGGAGTTTTATTTGCAAATGGATATTTTGCATCGGACGTCTCGGTTCTGGCAGCCGGTCGACTAGGTGGCTCAGGAAGGATTAATGGATCGCTAAATAATGGAGGGGTCGTCTCTCCGGGAAATAGTATAGGAACATTGACCGTTAATCGTTATGCCCAATCAAAAGATGGTGTGCTTGAGCTTGAATTCTCCTCTAATTCTTCAGATCATCTCGTTGTCTTGCAAGACGCATCGTTGAAAGGAGGAATAACCTATATTGCTCGCGGATTTCTTCCTACCGGAACTCATACCTTATCGGCTGACAATCTCCCTTCTTTCATAAGTGCGAAAGAGTTGAGTGTCGACCCAGATATCCGGATTTCATCTTCTTCCCTGCTCGACCACTCCTTAACCGTCAATATTTCGACTGACGGAATGGGAACGTTTAATGTTTATCGTTCATCGAACGCCTACTCTAAATTCGCACTCAGTCGCGGCGCCAAGAACAGCGCCTTAATATTAGACAAATTAGCTAACGGTCGGTTAGACAAAATTAGACAAATTAGCTAACGGTCGGTTAGACAAAGACGGAGAAGATTTTTTAGGCCTCATCGATGAGATGCAATCCGCAAAAAGAATTGGTTCTGCTTTAGAAATTTTTAATGCAGACCCTTATTGTGAAGCTTTGGCTGTCTCTGCGTTTCGAGGCCGTCAACTGTCGAATTTATTGTTTTCTCTTACAGAAAACAAACCTAAAAAACAAACCGAAGAAGGTAATACTCTCTTTAACCTCACGGGAGCAGTTTTTGGAGGAAATGCCCGCTTCGGAGGAAAAAATGGATATCGTCCTTCCAAAGATCGTTTAGGCGGTTTTTATTTCGATGTTTCTCACACTTCTCCTAATGAAACCAGCGGCATATCTATCGGGCTATACCAAGCCAAAACTACCTCTTCAGGTCAGCTGCCTTGGAGTGCAAAAACTACAGGAACTTTTGTTTCCGCTCGAGGTCTGTGGACTTTTGGCAGTAAAGAAAGCAAAGCTTTAGAACAGAAAGGGACTTTTGCGCTTATCTCCGGGCGTCTTGGTTACGAACATTCCAATGTCAAACGACCCACATCGTTTGAAGGTTTGTACAGCCCGCATACCGGAAAATTCGATATTGCTTCTTGCGCTTTAAGAGGCTCCATAGGATACAAGATGCCTTTGGGCAATGCAGTTTTTACTCCCACCTCTTATTTAGAAAATGCGTTGGGAATCCATACTTCCTTTAAAGAGTCCGGCCTTTATAGTGGTCTCGGAGTGCGGTTTGAGGCCACCCGTACCTTCCATAACAATGATTTTTTCCGCTTCGGCGTAGAAGGTTTTTGGGAACATAGCCTTTTCGACCGACAAAAAGCCAAACTTAGGCTTTTCGGAGGTGAAAACAACTTACATTATCGTGGTTATTCAAGTAAGGATCTACTCAGATTCAGACTCAATGCCGAGGTGTTGACACATAAGAATCTATCTCTAAATGTCTCCGGAGAAGGTGCCTAATCACCTGATGTGAAAGATTTTTCTCTAAATTTTCAAGGAAGCTCTGTAAAATGCTTGATTCTTCCCAATGGCCTTTAGAGACTTAATTTTCAAAGAATCTGGCCGAAATTTTCCATTCAGGAGGAGTTGATTGGGGCCTAATCAATCAATTTCCTCCCCAATAGATACAGTTATCCTAGACGAAGCTCACCTTAGTTCGATTTTCGAAGCAATTTCCGATGAACATGTTGGCAATCGAGGATAGCATAGTTAAACGCGCCGTATTTTTGGCCAGTCCTCTATATCGGACTTTCCTATATCCGAACTGAACTTTAATTCGATGAAAGGCGTGTTCGACCTTACATCTAATTGAGCTCAATACCTTTTCGTCGGCAACTCTCTCTGCGGAGAGCTTCTCTCTCCGGCCGTAGCGTTTCGCAACTGTATAAGTTACTCGTTCAGGATCTGCACTCTCACGCTTTTCCATACCGAGATATCCGGAATCGCCGATTACTTCCCAGTCATCGGGGCGGCGTAATTCGTCCGCTTTTGCCACATCGTGAACATTAGCGGGGGTCGTTACCACCGTGTGGATGATTCCGGTGGCTTTATCCACACCAATGTGCATCTTCATTCCGAAGTGCCAGTTGCTGCCTTTCTTCGCTGAACGCATTTCAGGATCTCGCTTTTTGTCAGCGTTTTTCGTCGAACTCGGTGCTTCAATAAAAGAGCCGTCCACAATCGTGCCCTTGCTGAACAGAAGCCCCCTGGCGGTAAGCTGCTGCTTGAACAAATCAAAGACTTGTTTGTCCAGAACGTTTTTCTCAAGGAGATGACGGAAACGTAGGATCATGGTCTCATCGGGACACTTTGAATCCATCGTCAGACCGACAAAGCGGCGGCATGCGAACGAGTCGTGAAGCGTCTCCTCACACATGGGATCAGAAAGGTTATAAACCAGCTGAAGGAAATGAATGCGGATCATGAGTTCCAGAGGATAAGGCTGAGCGCCGCGTTTGCCTTCACTGTAATAAGGGCCTATCAAAGATTTCAAGTCCTGCCAAGGAATGATGCGATCTAAAGTCTCCAGGAACTTTGTTCTTCTGGCACCGCCCAGCTGCGGTGAGGTTTCTGCAAATAAATCAGCGAATGTGGGGGCTTTAATCTTCATAGTCACACTTTTCGGTAGTGTGTTAATTATAACATATCACCCACCTTTTGTGCAAAGGTTCCTTAACATTGTTCCTCATTCAATCTCAGCACCACTGATACAACTTAACTTTATGTTTTTACGGAATTAAATTAGAAGTTTGTACATATACATAACAAGAATATATGTAATTCATTGCAAGAAATGTATTTATAAGTAAAGTCGAAGCGTAGAACTGTTTCTATTCCTCCCCTCCTTAACCTTCCAAGAACCTCACGGTTTTTAATTATCCAAATAACCAAAAATCCTACTAAAAACTACAAGTTATGTGCTAAAGGGCCACATAGACCGCTTAAACCAACCTCTGTAGAGTTACGCCTCAACAAGGAACACTTCTGAGGTTCTTCGAAAAAGAACCGAAGAAAAACTCCAGAAAATCAATAGATGATCTGTGGTCCGTTTTTTGTTCTGATTCTCTCTTTTTAATAATGGTTAATAGAAAGAATCAGCAATTGAGCGAAAGCTCAAAAAACAAGACCGAGGGTAATGCCGGTTGAGACCGGCGCTAAATTCAGAAGGTAAAACTTTTAAATTTGAACTCACGGCCGTTTGTAAAAGGTCAATTAAAAGACCTAAACAGACGGATCGGAAAATTGTCTGGAAACAGGATGAACTTTTCAGGCTCTCATCCGATCAATTCCGAAGCATCTTTGAGGTTCCACAAAGATTCTTCGAAGTGCTTGAGAAGAGCTCGCTCCTCTTAAGAACTGCTTAACAACTGACCTCACCGTATTGAACGTCCTGCTCCGGACGGAGGAAAGCTGGTGAACTTCTCCTCGCGGAAGAAGTTTTAACGAGCAATTTTGATTTCGGATCTTGCTTCCCGAGATCAACACTTCGAGGCGACGTTTGCCGTGCTGAGGAAAAAATCGACCTTGTGTCGAAATTGCACTGATTGCTTCCTGGTAAGGAGACAAGAAGCGCAGAGGAAAATTTAGAGAGACCGAAGACGGATGCTTCCGGGATTTTCCCGGTGCGGCAGAAAGTCAGTAAAGGAGAACGTGGTTAAGAGGATGTGTATTGCCCATCTGAATCTCCTCCCTCCCCTTTAATGATCGACTGCACGGTTTGGCGACAGGCGTCTTTCTGAGGCGGTTCTTTTGGATTGGATTTGTTTAAGGCGAATTGGTAAACCTTTCCTGTATCAGGGTATCGGGTACAAACTGCAGGAAAGGCGATGAAAGAGACTTAATCTCGGTTCGAGGTCTTGCCCGTCGATGAAAATCGATTGACCGAAGCCGTGAGGCCGAGCCTTCGCTTCAAATTCAGACTTTGGAAAGGTTTCAGACGTCCGAGGGTTCTTGCTCCTTGAGCATTCTCTCTTAATGTTCCGGGTCGGCCGGCCCCGCGAGGGCCGGCTAAAGGCCGAATCTTTTTTCAACCGCTAACCATCCGGGTTAGATATTTTAGTTAAGTGCCTTTTCGAAATGGTTGGACCAACGTTTGTGTTGTAATGGTAAAACGCTACTTTAATGGTAGTAAAGCTAATGGAACTAAAGTGGAAATTAGTTAAAAAGTAATGAACCTTTTTTGCCCTATTAGTTAGACGATTTGCATTTGCGGTGTTAGTGTTATTACCAAATTGGTAATGTACGTTAAACCATATTAGCTCATAGCTAATTTGTTGTAACCCTGACGTTACCATTTTAGTAATGTTTGATTCAATCTAAAAACAGAAATAATGCATTACGGAGGGATTTTTTTGCCTCTTAATATGAATTAATGCTGTCCTTAGTCACTTAACAAAAGTTTCTACCTAAAGTTAGTCACAACTATCCCCTGGCTTCTTTTTATAGGGTGATCATTAATCTGTCGTTAAGACATTTTCTTAACCCTATGCAGGAGATGCAATATGAAGAAATCTGTCTGTCAAATTTTCAACAAAAACTGTCTTGAAACGGGGTTGAAACCCAATATCCCCACAATCAACGCAGCAGCACTGGAATATGTAAAACGCTTTCCTCTCTTTAATGTTCCTGCTGTCGCTTTTTCCGACAGAGATTTTGATGAGACCATTGCCGCCTACCTTCCTTATCCGATCGTGAAGGTAGTGCCGCTGGGTAGAACACCCGTTGAATCCAAGAAAGTCTTTCCGTCGATCACGGATTGCATCCGTCTTCTTAAAGCTTATGCCCAAGGCGAACAAAAGCTCTACAACGAACTGGAAGACCGTTTTATGAAGCCCTCCAAGATCGCTTCACGTAGGCAGTTCATGGAGATCGTTATCGCTTGGGCTTTCATCTTCTTCTACTTAAAGATCAGAAGAGATCATCGTTATTTCACGGCCCTTTCTTTCCTGCTCTCTTCCCATACCCTCTTGAGCTATGTAAATCGTTTTGAATTCATCCTGCAGGACAAGGACGTTACTCCGGAAGAAGCAGAAGAAATGCAGTCTCGCCGTATCTGGAGAACTTTGTCTGTTTTGAAGGATCCTATCCTTCTTAATCCTCATTTGAATCAATTTCTCGGTGACCTTGCCCCTCACGTTCACAAGGAAGAGTTTCCGATGGTCGCCCTTGAGCTCATCCCTAAGCTTTACGATTCTGCCGGTGAACATAAAGAGAAGATTGACAGCTACATGAACGGAGCCTTGGACGACTTTGCTAAGCAGTATGCTGCCGAGTCCGGAGTCAGTCTCTCTAATCCTTCTTCTGCGGTCTTAAATAAAAATCGTGGTATCAGCAAAGGAAGAGCGAGCGGATATGGCATGGATATCCCTATTGGCATCTCCAACAAAGACTTTATCTACGCTTTTGTCGACGTTGTCAGCTTGATGTCCTTTGTGGTTAAACGTCGTTTTGGTTTGAAGAATAAGGTAAGTGCTTTGTTTGTCCTTTACACACTCCAGCATCTGCCTTTCTTTAATCTTCAAACAGACTTCCGCAACATCAAGACTTCCAAGCTCTGGCCGGTTTTGATGCACAAAGACGGTCAAACGTCGGTCACCGCCGCTCCTGGGCCGCTTGTTCACTTTTCTACAGCTTCCTTGGTTGGCCACGGACCTTTTGATTATCAAGGCTGGGCATCCAAAGGTTGTCCAAAGAATCTCGCTCCTTTTAATACTCCTAAAGGTTTTCAGAAAGATGCTCGTAAAAGTCTCCGTCAGTTAAACCAGTGCTGCAATTCTTTCCTTAAGTCCTTCCTTCATTATCAACATAACAATGGCTAAACCTTCCATGCCCCTCGCCGATTGCCTGAGGCCTTTTAACCAATCTGACCGCCATAAGGTTCAGCCATTGATCAATGAGCTGAGACAAGCGGTCGGAGACGACCATCTGCTGGGAATACAAACAGAGCTTTTTGATGTATTAGTAAAGATCGTCGGTAATTTTCCTTTGAGCTCCGGTTCAGGTTACTTTTGGCCGGGAAGCTACATCGATTTCTCTTTAAAGTTAAGCCGCATTGCGCTTAATCTTCTGCGTCAGCGCATCCAGTTCTTCACGATGCCGCTGGCACAGAAAGAGTTTGAGACTCAGCTTTTAAAACTCTTGGTTCTAACCATCTGTTTCTTCTTCAACTTACGCATTACGGCCATGACGTTCTGTGTGGCTGCAGAGAACGGAGATGAGTTTCGCTTTGAAGTGCCTTATGAAGATTGGTTCAAGGAACACGAGGGGCAGGAACTTACGCTGTACCACAATGTCGATCCGGATCCTGAGGCTGCAGCCGGCAACATCAATCGTCTCGTCCTTAAATATCTTCCGGAATCTCTCCAAAAGCGCTTTGCAAAGAGCTTTAAGCGAGGATACCTTGCGCTGTTATCTAAATTTATCCGCGGAGACGTCGGAAGTATTGTGAAGGATGAATTCATCCTCATCTTAATTTCTCAAGCAGAATCCATCCTCAGAGAGCAGATGACGACTGAATTTGCCAGACAAGGAGAAGAGCCGCCTCACTATATTCCTTCAATCCTGAGCTGGGCAATTTGCGCCCTGCTCGCAAACGAACTTTCTCCGGAAGCAGCGCTTAGGAAGTCCGATGCGATAGGGAATAAAGAACCTCTTCAAATCGTTGCACGTGCGATCACGTGCAAGGACGGAGAAATCTATGCCGTAATCGAATATTTCTTTCCTCTCTTAACGGCCAAGCTTCAAGAACTCTTTCCTCGCCAGACATGGCGAGAGAAAGAGGTTCTCAGAATGTGCTGTCAGTGCGGAATCTTTGACTTGAAAGAAGGCGCTACTTTTGAAGAAGTCGCAAACCGCATTGAAATTTATAAGAAATGCGGAAAAGAAGTTGTCTCTACACCCGTACAAGGTCTTCGCTTTAATAATTTCCTTCTTTATGTCGCAAATGACAGCTATTTCGGGAGAACCGTCCAATCTCTCCAAGCTAAACATTCCGTCAATGCTAATGATAAGAAACTGAAAGAGCTCGGTCTTTACAGACCGGTTGCCAAATGGCAATGGGAAGACAAGAAACTAATGATGGAACGTTTGAAACCCTACTTTGAAGAGGTACTAGCACCAAAAACAGATGAGGATAGGGAAAGAAGGGAATTTTTCGCACAAATGATAGAAAGGGCCCGGAAGCGCTGGAAAGAAGAAGAACGAGCACTTAAAGAAGCCGAAGAAGCAAAAGTCCCTCCGGCAATTCTCGCTCAGCGTAAAGCCGATTTAGAACATGCTTTGAGAGCATTCGAAGAAGCGAAAGAAAAATTTGACTGCGAATTCAACGTAAAGAAGAAAAAAGCCAAAAACAAAAAGGCGAAGTCCAAGGAAGCTGCTGCCAAAGCACCTTCTGAAGAAGCGTCTGCCGAAACTACTAATACTGAAGAACCTGCAAAAGAAATGTCTAACACTAACTTAATCGTCGTCCAAAAGTCCAAAGAACCTTCTGTTCCGACGATCCAAACCTCGCACGCCATTAAAGCCTCGTGCAAACTCGTCTTTAATGCTCTTTGTCACGACACAAGCAGATTCTTCAGAGGCGTTGGGGAATGCTTTTCTGTGCACAGCTGGCTGGCTAAACGCGGCTATCGACTGGTGAAAATCGATTCAGGAGAATCCTCTCCTTCTAATGCTCAAAAGAAACCTGAAGTTAAACAGATTACTTGTGAGTCTAAGAAGGCCGCTGCCAATGAAGAAAACTCTTCTGTGATCGTAATTGCGGCCACTGAAGCTCCCGTCACCGAAGTTCAAACTCCGACGGCCCAAGAAACAGGGGTCGACACTGAAGTCGTTGAAACTGTTGCAGAAAAGTCCTCTGAGGTAAGCAAAACTGCTGCTTCTGAAAACACAACCATTACTCCCGTAGAAACCGTTGACCAAACCACTTCAGAAGAGTCCATGAAGATAAGCAGAGAAGTCGCCAATCCCGAGCTTCAGCAGAGGTTAGTCCAACGACTTAATGAGTCAGTAGAAAAATCTTCTATTCATCCTGAAAAACTTGCCGACATGGAAATGGATGCTGAAATCAAGAGACTGGCTTCTTTGAAGAACAAGAATAAATCCGACAACTTGTCAGACAACAAGACTTCTCAAGAAGCCAAAGCTAATGCCAAAGAAAATTCGGTGGTTAAAACTGGAGCTCAATCCGTTGCTCAGCAAACCGGACCATCCTCCTCTTCTAATGCTCAAAGCAAGTCTGACGAACCTTCTGATTCTAAGAATCCGTCTGTCGACTCCGCATCTGAAACATCCTCAGGGAACGATGCAGAGAAGCCTAAAGCTAAACGCGGCCGCAGAAAGAAAGCGGATACCCAAACCGCTAATGCTCCTGAGAACGCTGTCGCCGCTACTCATACCAAACAAGCCGCGAGCCAAAAGGCCTCAAGTGAAGCAAAACCTGCCTCCGCTGCAAAACCTAAAGCAAATACAGCAGCGTCGGGTCAGCCGAAATCAAATGCAGCTCCTTCTGACCAGAATCCTCCGAAGGCAAAGCGAGGTAGGAAGCCAAAAGCTCTTCAGTCTGCTAATTCTCAGGCATCCAGCGAAGCCGCGAAGTCAAAGGAAGTTTCTATTGTCCAGGCTGCCAAGGCCGACAAGACTGCAAAGACAGCTAAATCCGCTGCTCAAACAAAAGCTTCAGCTAAACCGGCAGCAAAAACAGTTAAAGCCACGAGTCAAGCTAAAGCAGAAGTTAAGCCTGTGCCTAATACTCGCGCAAAGGCGCCTTCCTCGGGTAAGTCTTCGGCTAAGGCAATACAAGCAGCTTTAACCGCTTAACCGTCCTCCTCTTAATTCTCAAAACATTCCAAATCGACCGTTTTTGCGGCCGATGGGGGAGTTTTGTACCTAACGAATACCTCTTGAAGCTTTTTACTATGGCCACACTTCACTTACCTTCTCGAGACAAGGTCATCTTGAGTCGAACGGAAACCAGGAAGAAATTCGACGAATTGCCGGACTGGGACAAAATGATGCTTAGCCACGCTGCGAGACGATCTCTTAAAACCATCAATCCGGATGTCATCCTAACGATATGCGGGGTAAGGGTTTTGTCCCGCGAACATAAACATCCTCAAAACCGTAAAGATCCTTACGGCAGGAAAATTTGGTATCTCCCAAATCGTTACCTCAGACCGGAATACGAATACACCTTAAAGCCAAAGGAAAAGCCGACTTGGGAAGAAATGGCAAAGGAATACAGGTCAAAGAAGAACAAAGCTTCGAGATCTGTTACCTCAGCTCAGAAAGAAAACAGAAAGATCCAGCTCTGCCATCGACATTTCTATGTCGATGAATACATGGAGCTTATGGCGACTAAAGTCAAAAGAGATCGCCTTAAACGTATGCAGACTCGTGAGCCTTACAAGTACACCAGAAAGATCGTCTTAAAGCTCAGTAAATCCGACCAGCGCACCAGAGAGCGAGAAGTCTTAAAGAAGATGAGCCAGACCTACACGGCCCACGAAATCATTACTTATCAGAAATGGTACGAGTGGCGGGAAAAGGCCCGAAAGCTCCTTCCCTTAAAGGCCGAATACTTTAACCAGTGTCTGCGACGTTATCGGAACAAAGCCTTAAGCCGCGGAGAGAAGTTTTCTAAAGTCCGTCCGCTTAAACCTTGTCTTGATCTCAACCATGAAGTCTATTACCGCTCCAAGCGAGACAAATACATCCCGCTCGAAGTCTTTAACCATACGTTTAATCCTTTTCCTAATGTTCACCATCCGAGAAGATACTGCTATCCGGAGGCGCCGAAGCCATCCGTACAGACGATCCCATGAGTTGGCCGCAGTTTTTCCGTGGTTTGCATCGTCGGCCTATCTGGCATTTCTGGGTTTTCAAAACATCCTTCCCTTAAATCTCAGTTCCGCATTGCTGTCTTTAACGCTTGGGATGGGCGCCTACCGCTTGTCTAACGGCCTTCACATTCTGAGAGCCAGAAGTCTGCTTTCCGGCAGACGGATGGAGCTCATGAAGTTTTCCAGAGCCTTAGAGGACTTTGACGACAAATCCGTCTGTATCGGGTATGGATTTACGTGGCTTCCGGAACACACGCAAAAGCTCCATGACTTATCTCGCCTCAATATCTCAACCTTAATGCTCCCGTCTTTTATGCATTGTCTCTTTAATCGTCACGACAAGACTCAGCTGCCCGATGAAATCGGCATGCCTTATCTTCATGGGCTGGATACGTCTGAAAAGACCCTGCGCCGAGCCCTCAAAAACTTTGAGGGCGGCCTTCTCATTGTCGGAACGACTCAGGCCGGCAAAGGCGTGATGCTGAACTTCATCATGACGCAGGCCATTCTGAGAGGCGATGCGGTAATCTTCATTGATCCTAAAGGTTCAGACCGTATGTACAAGGCGTTTTGCCGAGCTTGCGAGAAAGCAGGCCGCGGAAAACCGCTGCGTTTCCATCCCGGAAACCGTTCTAAAACCGATGGGATTCGTTTTGATGTGACTGCGGTGTTCAGTACCGGTGCGCAGATTGCCACTCGCGTGATGTCGGTCGTACCCGGTGAAGACAACGTCTTCAAGCAGTTTGCCTGGTCCTGTATTAAGACCTTTGCGGACGCCATGATTGAACTCGGAGAAAAGCCTTCTTTGAAGTCCTTGTCTCAGAACATTAACAAAGGCATTGAAGATCTTCTCCGAGCCTTAATCCTCCAAGCGGTCAAACAGCATGCTGACACGGACTGGAGAGAACAAGCCGAATACTTCCTTCCTGCAAGAAGAGAAAACTGCACCGATGCCATCCACGAACTTAATATTCTGGTTTCTTGGTACGAGAACGTTCTGCCAACCTATCTGCATACGATGGTCGTCGGCGAATGCTTAAAGATCTTCCATCACTCTAAAGAGCACTATTCCAAAATTACCGCAACACTTATGCCGATCTTTGCGATGTTGACTAGCGGCCCTCTGGAAGAATCTTTATCTCCTGATCCGTCTGACGCTTCCGATAAGCGTCCCATCTGGGATATGGAATCTCTCGTTAAATGTAAAGGCGTCCTTTATGTCAACCTTGACTCTTTGTCGGACAACATGATTGCCTCTGCCGTCGGTTCTATGCTCTTATCCGACTTAACGGCTTATGCCGGTAAACGGTACAACCTCGGCTTAAACGACGTTCGTATTTCGCTCTATGTCGACGAAGCCTCGAATGTGATCAATCAGCCCTTAATTGAACTGCTCAATAAAGGCGCCGAGGGCGGCGTTTACACCACGATTGCGATTCAGACGGTACCTGACTTAGCACATCGTTTGGGATCCGTCCATGCAGCACGCATGGTTCTCGGCAACTGCAACAACTTAATCGCTCTGCGCTGTAAAGATCGAGAAACTCAGGACTTTGTCACCGAAACCTTCGGTAAGACGTACATCCACAATATCGACACCACCTTGTCGACCCATGCGGATACGCATATCGGAATGCCTTCTTTTAAAGGCGGTGCTTCACACAAACGCACGGCCGTGCGCGAAGAGATTATTCCGTCGGAATATCTCGGCAAGCTCCCGAACGCCCAGTTCTTTGCTTCTCTTGGTGGCGGTCATCTAATGAAAGGCCGCGTCCCTGTCATTATCGACGACGAGGAAAACTAAGATGCTCTCCCGACTCTTAATCCTCTTAATGATCCTTGTCTTAAGTTCCGTCATCTGGTGGCCGGGATTAAATGAAGCCTCGTCTTTTGAGAACTTGTCAGAACTCCATCTCAAAGACACAAGCCAAAAGGTCGGCTCCTTGTTTGAGTCTATGAGACCCGTGGTTGACGGCGTCCGCGCCAAAGTGACCGGTTCCTTTAATGCTCTTTTAGGAGATTCTTACCTTCCGTCCGCGGAAGTGGACGGACAAAAGGATGCTCCCACAAAAGAATTCTTTACGCGCCTTTGGTCTTCGCCCTACTTTGTCTCGATGCGAGCCATGCTGGAGATGTCCTGTGTTCGAGCCATATTGGCAATAGGCTGGTTTGCGTTCTTGTCTCCGATTTTGATTGCTGTGGTCATTGATGCCTGGGTTGTCAGACGCCTGAAGTATGAGAGTTTTGCAGTGCACCATCCGACGCTCTATCAAGTCGCCTTGTCTTCTCCGACCGTTCTTTTGATTTGTGCTTTTGCCGTGATGCTGATGCCCTGGTTTATCCCGGCGTGGATTGCTGCGCTCTTTTACGTGGCCTTCCTTATGTCCATCCATTTGATCGTCTCTAACTTCCATCGATTCGGATAACTTATGAAACGTCTTCTTCTTTTAATGCTCCTTTCCTTTGCAGGAACTTGGGTTTCTGCTGCGGAAGACTGCTTTGACCGAATCGCACGCGATAAAGGTCTGGATGCGGATTTGCTTCGCGCGATTGCTTTTGTGGAATCTTCCGGCAATCCGTCTGCCGTCGGACGCAACGCTTCGAGCGAAGATTACGGACTCATGCAGATCAATTCCGGCTGGTTGAAGCGTTTTAAGACCTCAAAGTCAGAATTGCTCAATGACGCCTGCTTTAACGTTCAAGTCGGTGCAGAGATCTTGGCGGATAACTTTAGTCGCGCCGCGCACCCCTGGGATGCCGTCGGCGCCTACAACGCCGCCTGCACTCGACTTAAAGGTCAGGACTGTATCGATGCCCGACAAAAGTATGCCTGGAAAGTCTATCGAGCCTACATAGGAATGTCTGACGCTAAACGTCAAAAGCTCAGAGACATCACCTCTTAATTCTCTTTTTTAAACATTTTTTGTAACGCCTTCCGCGTCGCTTTTTGACAAAGGCCGCGGTTGCGGAGGGATTTTTTGTCCTTAATCGGCCTTTGTCTTCTCTTTTACTTAACTTTTAGGAGTTTTTAATGACTTTATCTACCGCCGCAAACAGAACTTTTGCTTTTGTTCCTGCTCTGCTTTCCGTCTCTGTTTTTGTTCTGAGCGCCGTCTGTCCGGACGCGGCTTGGGCGGGAACTTCGACCGGCGGCCAGGAGCACTTTGCGGATCTTTACGCGATGTTGAAGGCCTGGAGTACCGGCACGCTCGGTAAATCCATCGCCTTAATGTTCCTGCTTGTCGGTTTAGGTGTCGGCGTCATCCGCGGCTCCATCATGGGCGCCGTGGGCTGCGTTGCCGCTTCCATGGCTTTGTTCATCGGACCGCAGATCATTGAACAGATCTTCACGGCCCTGATCTAACTCGTCTGATCGGATACCCGAAGCTCCTTCGGGCTTCCGTTCTCTCAAGGAATCAAACATGGAATCCTTTAATCCTCACGAATACGTTCCGCGCCGATTGGATGCGCCGGCAAAGTTTCTGCTGTGGGACTTTGACTTGGTGGCGTCCGGCATTGCCGGACTTGCCTTCGGCATCATCGTTAATTCTCTTCTGATGGGTGCGATTGCCTCTTATGCGGCCATCTGGGCCTACAGCCGACTCAAGCAAAAGCGTCATCCCGGATACGGACTTCATTACCTCTACTGGCAGTTTCCTTTTAGAACCTTTAAGCGCACTCCGCCATCGAGCAGCCGCTTTTTTGTCGGATAACCGAATATGAACGTTAAAGAATATACGACTGAGATCTCTGCTCGTCTTGCGCTTCGCTCATTCTTTATTTACGCCTTTGCCGCGTCTCTCATTGTCAATGTCATTCTCGCCTTCGGCTTAATCGTCCTTGATAAGAAAGATCGGGTTGTCGTGCTTCCGGCGGAAATCACAAAGTCTTTCTGGCTGGACGCAGACGGCGTCTCTCCGGAGTATTTAGAGCAGATGGGGCTTTTTGCTTTACAGCTCGCGCTTAATAATTCTCCCGAGACCTTTGAGCACAACCAAAGAAAGCTGCTTCAGTATGTCTCGCCCGAACAAAGAGGTGCGACTGAAGTCTTCTTAACTGCCCAAGGACGCCGCATGAAGAGCGCCAATGCTTCCATTCATATGCTTCCTGAAGCGGTTGAGACCAGAGCCTCCGCCATGCAGGTTTCCGTTCGAGGAAACGTTCGTCAGTTCATCGGGGACAAACTCACTTCCATGCGGAAGAAGTGCTGGATCGTGAAGTTCACCTACCGAAACTCTCGTCTTTGGTTAGAAACCATGCAGGAAGCCGACTGCAAACGACCGTTTGAACCGATGAAGCCCACCGGAGAAATCTAATGATCCTTCCTAATCGTCTTCTCATTCTCAGCGTATTTCTTTGCCAGTCTGTGGTTTTCTTTAGCCCTTCTCTTAATGCTAAAGAGATGCCTAAAGAATCAGCTGCGTCCGACGCTCAGTCTTCAGTGCATGCCGCAGTCGCTTATAAACAGCCTAACCGTGTTGTCGTGATAAACAGCAAGATTGTCCGAGCCGTTTACGACAACAATCTGATCCAAGCCGATAAAGATCCGACCACCGGTTCTCTCTATGTCGTTCCGCTGACCAAAGAAACGACCGGAATGTTTGTGGTCACCGAATCCGGACAAACACACAGCATTACGCTCTCGCCTAAAGAGCGTCTCACGGCTCAAACCGTCACGCTGAAAGAGTCCGGAACTTTCTCTTCTTTTAATGGTCCCGCTGTTTCGTCAGAACTTTCCGGTCTTCCTTATGAAGAACGGATTCAGACCGCTCTGAAACTCATCCCGCAATTACGGGACTACGAAGGCGAAGCACTCGGCGGCACGCTTGCGGGCGCCTATCTCCACGCTCAGCCTGTCAGAGCATGGAATGTCTTAGGACTGAGACTAGAACGCTACCGCATCCTTAATCGTACAAAACACAAACAGACGGTTCGTGAACCGGAGTTTTGGAGAAACGGTGTTTTAGCCGTTGCGACTGAAGCTTCTGATCTTGCGCCCGGAGCCTCTGCAGATCTTTGGTTAGTGAGGTCAGCAAGATGAACGTCAAGAGCTATTTCGAAAGTGAGCGAAGAAAAAAACAGATCACCTGGACGCTCATTATCTTAGGTGCGCTTTTTGCCGGTGCCATGCTTTCTTCGTACTACTCTGATGACAAAAAGCCGGCTGCCGCCCCTCAGATCACAAGCACTACACAAATCTCGATGGTTCCGTCTAAAGCCGACTATGAACAGCATCAAGCGATTTATAACGATCGCCTGCTGAACTTAGAAAGAGAATCCAAAGAAGCTAAACAGCGTGAAGCCAAACTGCAAAGCGATAAGAAACGCTTGGAAGATCGTATTGCGCTCTTAGAAAAGAACGCTCCTAAGGCTAATCGTCCGACGGATGCCGCACCGTCTGAAGACGGCTGGCCACCCTCCGAGATTCTCGGAAAGCAGCCGATCAGCAAGAAGACAGGCTTTACAAGCGGCAATCAGCCTCAAGGCAGATATTCTCGCCAGCAGCACGATGCCCCGGCCTCTTCTCCGGCGCCGCGTCTTGTCATCAACAATTTCGGCTCTGCTCCCAGTCCTTCTAATGTTCTCGGAACGCTGCCGGCTAAAGCAAAACCTGAAACCTTGTCTTATCTGCCGAGCGGCACGTTTGCTAAAGCTCGCCTCTTAAACGGCGCCACTGCGCCGACCAGAGGACAAGGCTCAGGCAATCCGGTTCCCGTGCTTTTAGAGCTCACGGATTCAGCAGTCATGCCTAATCTCTATCGATCCGGTATTAAGCGCTGCTTTGTGACCGCCAATGCAACCGGAGAATTAGCGAGCGAACGTGTGCTGATTCGTCTTGACCGCTTGTCTTGTATCGATGAAAACGGCGGAGCCGTAGATAAGAAGATCCAAGGTTATGTTTCCGGAGAAGACGGCAAAACCGGTCTTCGTGCCCGCTTAGTCACCAAGAGCGGACAAGCCATCGCTAATGCTCTGTTTACAGGAACTTTGGCCGGTCTCGGCAAAGCGGTATCGCTTGCGTCTGAAAACCAAACGACTTCTATTACCGGGACGGTTTCTACTACGGTCACCAACCCTTGGAAAGCGGGATTCGGAGAAGGCGCCACACACGCCATGGATCGAATCACCGATTACTACTTAAAGCTCGCAAGCGATATGTTCCCGGTCCTTGAAGTGGATTCAGGACGCAATGTCGAGATTGTGATCTCAAACGGCATATCGATTGAACGAAACACTAAACCTTAATTTACTGCCATGTTTAAACCATCCTCCCTTTTAACTGTCCTTGTCTCTGTGGGTCTGGCCGCTCCAATTTCGAGTTTTGCTTCCGGTGCGTGTGTCAATCCTGACTTTAGGGCTCAGAAAGTTTCTGCCGTTAAAACTTCGGCACCGCAGAAGGCAGCCGCCTCTGAAACTCCGGCCTCTAAAGAATCTAATGCGCCATCTGTTCCTTTAATCGCCGGACAAGCCGATGAATTGAAGATCGCAGCGGATAACTTCAAGACTCGTTATCCTAAGACTAAAGTTCTTGCGTATCGTCTGACTCCGCTGGCAGGAATTTTCGAAGCGACCGTCGGCAAAGAAGTCATCTACTTTGATAAGACTGCAAGGTTTGTGTTTTCCGTTCGTCTCTTAGATATGGATCGAGGAGAAGACATCACCGATAAACGTCTTAAAGACTTAAGAAGAATCGCTTTTGATTCTTTACCGCTGGATAAAGCGGTAAAGACCGTATACGGGAACGGTAAAAGAAAGCTTGCCGTCTTTACCGATGTGGATTGTCCGTTCTCCCGCAAACTCGGAACCACACTTGAATCCCTAAAAGACGTGACGATCTATACGTTCCTTTTCCCGCTGGAGTCTATCCATCCGGAAGCTCGAGGAAAATCAGACGCGATCTGGTGCGCTAAAGATCCTTCTAAATCTCTTGCCTCTGCCTTAAAGGGCAAACCGATGCTTAAAACGATTGCCGACAATCCCGTTTGCCCGTCTCCGGTCAATGACATTCTGGCCTTGGCTAAGCAGCACGGCATCGGCGGAACCCCAACACTGATCAATGAAGCCGGAGACCGTACGGCCGGCGCCCTTCCGCTCGACAAACTTGAGGCGTTTATTAACGCTCCTTTGCAAGGAAACTAAATGAAACGTCTCTCCTTAATCGTCTCTGCGGTTTCTGCAGCGCTGATGCTTTCCGGTTGCGGATCGCTCACAGGATTTTCTAATGCAAAGACGGACTTTGCCTGTGCTGATCTCTCCGGAGGCCCATCCTGCAGAAACATCTCTCAAGTCTATGAAGAAAACAATCCGACAACCCCTGTCCTATTAGCCGCTTCTGAGGAAGAGGACTTTGTCCAGCCGTTCTTTGAACCCAATCAAACCAAGGGCAATCCGGAAGTCAAAACGGAATCAACCGAAGTTTCTGTCGAACAGACACAAACGAGCGCCGTTGAACGTACTTCCGACTTTGTCACAATTGTTCCCGCGCGTCCATGGCGTAAACCGGAAACCGTTCTTCGGGTTTGGCTCGCACCCTTCCACGACAAGTTAGGCGACCTTCATGACCAGCGCTATCTCTACGTTCGTTTAGAAAACGGGGGTTGGACCACAGACAGCGTCAACGAACTTGTCTCGTCTTCCCGCTTATCTAAACCCGTTTATCCGCTGTCTTCCGACCAGCCCCAGGATCCGAATGAAGCCAAACGCGAAAAGCTTAAGCAGCTTCCCGCTTTCGGCTTTACAGGCAAACCTTAATCCGTCCTTCCTTTAATCGTCCTTAATCTTTCTCATGAAGCTCAAGAACTTTCTGTCTTCTGCGGCCTCTCTTTTTGCCTTCCAAGACTTAAAACCGAACTTTAAAGCGCATCCAGGCTCTACGCCGACGCGCCGCAAGGCGCCTCTGCGTATTGACCGCTTTGCTGACGAACTGCCCTACGCGCAGTTTGAAGAAAGCGACAAGCTCTGTGCGATTGCCGCTCCCGACGGATCATTTGAAGGATTGGGTTTTGTCATTGAAGTGACTCCACAGACCGGAACGTCATTAAATATGGCCAAGAGCCTTGAGCACATGATCGGATCAATCCTGCCGGACGGAACCGGGGTTCAGGTAAGTCTTTTCGGATCTCCTTTTATTGAACCTTTAGTAGAACTTGTCCGAAGCCAAACGCTTCGACCGACTCCGGAAGATACGCCGGCCCGCGCTGAACAAAAGGACTTGCTATCGGCGATGACACAAGCCAAGGCAAAGTTTCTCTCTCGCTCTGCGACTCAGGCGCCCCATCCGGCTCTGCCCATCCTCGGCCGCAATTTTCGCTGCTGGATTTCGGTTGTCATCCCTGCTAAGGATCCTTTTGCTTCCGAGGCCAGAGACAATGCACTTTTGGTTCGCAAGGTCATGGTTTCGACCTTGAACCAATGGCATTTCGCGCCCTTTGTTTGGGAGGAGCGGATTTTGGTTCACACCCTATCCCTCATTCTTAATCCTCAGCTTTTTGTAAACGGTGCTTGGTCGTTTTCCGAAGTGGATACCGCTCGAGAACCTCGTGCTCAAATGGTCTCTCACGAAACAACCATTTCCGTGGAAGAAGACGGCATTGTTTTCCGCTCTGCCAATCATCCTTTAACCGTCAAAGCAGTGAGCCTTTCACCGCACGGCTATCCGCAAAGCTTCTCATTAGACAAGATGGCTCGGGCTGCTGGAGATGTGGAAGGTTCTTTAGGCTTCTCTAGTCCGTTCCTCATTACGACTTATCTCTCTAAAACGTCTTATGAAAAAGGCAAAAGCTACGCTCAGCTTAAAAGCGCTCGAGCAGAACAAATGTCTGCTACGGAAATTGCCCGCTTTATTCCGACGCTTCAAGAGGAAGCCAGAGACTGGCGAGCTGCTGTTCAGTCTTTCGAGCACGGAGAAGGTTTAGTTCAGCTTTCTCACCAAGTCATGATCTTCCCGACTACAGAGAACGTCACGCATGAAGTTCAAACCGCGATCGGAATATTCAAGAAGATGTCGATTGAGCTCATGCAGGATCACTTAATGCATCTTCAAGGCTTAATGGCTTCTTTGCCGATGACGGGAGGCCCTCTGCTCGCCCATGACGTAAAACTCGCCAAACGTTCTTCCACGAAAACAAGCGCCAATGCCGCCAATACAATGCCGTTGCTCGGCGACTGGAAAGGTTCCGGTACTCGAGCCGGACACGTTCTGCCGACACCGATTCTTTCGTTGTTCTCGCGCAGAGGTCAGATCACGCACATTGATCCTTTCGCCAATCCCCACGGCAACTACAACGGCATCGTGACCGGATCTTCCGGATCCGGCAAGTCCGTCATGCTGAACTCGCTGGCGCTGGGAACGCTTTGCTCCAACGGCCGCGTTTGGGTCATTGATATCGGCCGAAGCTACGAAAAACTCTGCCACTGCGTCAACGGCCAATGGATAGAACTCTCGGATACTCCGCGTCCGGACGGCAAGATCGATTGTCTTAATCCTCTGTCGGTGACAAAGAACATCGAAGCCGATATGGACTTAGTCCTGCCTCTGATTGCTCAGATGGCGTCTTCGAACGAACAGCTCGATGACTTAATGCTCTCGCATCTTCAGATCCATATCCGTCATATTTGGTATGAAGCCAAAGCGCTGAACAAAGTTCCGACGATTACCGACCTCACTCGATCCCTGCTTCATAACGGACGATTAGGTGGTGCTCATCCTCGTCTTAATGATCCTGACTGGGAAGCCTATTACGCTTCTTTAACCACAGAAGAACAAAAGACGTTGGACGATCCACGTCTTGTGGACCTCGGCGTCAAGCTCATGCCCTATGCACAAGGCGGAGCTTATGCCTCCTTCTTTGAAGGAGAAGCCAATATCGACTTTGACAATCACTTCATTGTGCTTGAGCTGGAACAGCTCAACACCAAGAAGTCTCTTCAAGCCGTTGTACTAATGCTCTTGATGTATCTCATAGACGTTGAGATGCGAAGAGGCGAGCGTTCCCAGCCCAAACTTGTCATCATCGATGAAGCCTGGGACTTAATGGTCCGAGGACATTCTTCTAAGTTTATTGAGGCCGGCTACCGCCGTGCCCGTAAATTAAACGGCGCTTTCTTTACCGGTACGCAAGGACCGGGAGACTATTGGAAAAGTTCTGCTGCTAAAGCAGCGTTAGACAACGCCGACTGCAAGTTCATCTTGAAGCTCAAAGAATCCGTCTTAAGTGAATGCGAAAAAGAATCCCAGCTCGGCTTAGACGACTATGAATTCCGGCAGCTCCGTTCTCTTAAAGGTCTAAGAGACGTTTATTCCGAAGTATTGGTCAAGATCGGTGATGCGCCGACTTCTGTGAATCGTCTGATTCTCGATCCGTTTTCTCTGTTGGTCATGAGTACGCATCCGAAGGACATCAGCGATATCAATCGCTTCCGCAAGGAAGGACTGTCGATGAGAAAAGCCATCGAAGCGGTTCTTTTAGAACGCGGTCAAGGCGAGTTCATTCCTTAATTGTCTTTCCCTTTAATTCTCAGACCTCTCCAAGAGTTCAATTCCATTTCCTTTTAATCCTATGAAAATCTCCTTCCTCTCCGTCACCATCGCCGTATCTATCGGTCTAGGGCTTGGTTACGGCGCTTATCAAGCCAAAAACCGAGTTGCCGACTTTCTGGATCGTCACCGCTTTGCCGTTGTCAATCTCAATTCTGTCGTTAAAGCCAATGAAGTCCGTGTTGTCTCTCAAGGCAAACGCGGAGAAGAAATTATTGGCGAAGCCGAACGCTTCGCTAAAAGACTCAAAGAAGAACTTGCCCAGATAGAAAACGAATGCGACTGCGTTCTTCTGGTTTCTTCAGCTGTCATTTCTAACGCAAAGCTACCTGATTACACCGCACACCTTTCCGCCAAACTCGGACTTTCTGCCGAGCAGCAAAGCAATCAGCTTCAGCAGATCGAAGCTCGATTAAACAGCGGAATCAAACGATGAGCCGCATGAAAGCCCACCCGAGAGTCTTTTGGCATCGTCTAAAAGATCATGTTCGCCGCTTCGGATGGATTTGGCTAGCTGTCTTCTTAATCCTCAGCCTCGTTAACCATCGCTGGCATCTGGCTTTAAACCGCTCTCACTCTCTGCCGTTCAAGCTCTTTGTGATTGAACGAGGACAAAAGGAGGTCAAAGTCGGAGATTACGTGGCTTTTGAACCTAAGCCTTCAGCTGTCGGAGGCTACCGTCTGACCTTTATCAAGGAAGTGGTCTGTGGTCCCGGCCAAACGCTGACGCGTGAGAACCGTACGTTCTATTGCGACGGCAAAGAACTCACCATCGCTAAAGAACGCGCTCTGAACGGCAATCCTTTAGAAGCCACTCAGCCTCAGGTTTTAGGGGAAGACCAATACTTTGTGCGCGGAACGCACAAAGATTCTTATGACAGCCGTTATGAAGCTTTCGGCTTGATCGACCGCTGCCGCTTCAGCGGCAAAGCTCATCCTCTCTTTTAATGGCCGAAGATTGTCATGAAACTAACCCGTGTCATTCTTTCAACTTGCGCTGTCGCCTCTTCCATCGTCTGCATTTCCGCCTACAGTGTTGCCTCGAGCGAACCTTCGGTGAACTTTACCGTTGCCAAACCCTGCTCTCAGGAGAGCGCACCTAAACCGAAAATGGAAATCCTCGAACCGCTCGGTCCGCTGCACGCTATTGCTGAACCCGACATTCTCGGAGCCTTTAAATCTCGTGTCGGTGCCATGAAAGCGTCCGGTGAATACGATCGCCGTTTCAACCAAAACAAAGATCGTATTGCTAGAGAACTGGAACACCCGACACCGGTTGCAGGATTGAAGAAAGCCACGGAAATACGGGTTTGGGAATTGTCTGCTTCCGTCCCGGAAACCCTACCCGAATCTCTTCTTCGCCAGGCTCAGTCCGTCCCCATGCCGCATCTGTCTCGTTCATTACTGTTTATTGACGGAACGGACTTTGAGTCTCTTAAAGCCGCTCAAAAACTCTATGAATCGCAAAAGGACATGCGGGTGGTTCTGGTGAACGGTGCTCCGGCAGAAGTCTCAGAAAAGCTCCATCGCCGTGTGTTCTTTGATCAAGGCGGCGCCCTAGTCCGCGTCTTTGGAATCGAAGCCGTCCCTGCTCTTCTCTTTAATGGTCCGGAAGGTCCGACCGGCGCCGAATTTGCGCCCGACCAATTGTCCGAAGTCCTTTCTTTGATGCCTCAGTGATGAAACGCTCTCTCTTAATGCTCTTTTTATCTTTCTGTTTTGCAGCTTCCGCTTCTGCAGGAAACTGCAAAGGCCGAATCATCAATCCGATTACGGATGTCTGCTGGAGCTGTGTTTTTCCGATCAAGCTCGGAGGCGTTACGCTTTCTTCCGGAAAGAATGCCGATCCGGAAACCGATGCCAATCGTCTTTGTCTCTGTGCTTCCGGCGCCAATATCACCGTCGGTCTTAATATGTCTTTCTGGGAACCTTTAAGAACCGCCGAAGTGGTTCGCACGCCTTACTGCTTCCCGTCACTCGGCGGCATGGAATTAAACGTCGGCATAAGAGCACCGGCTCATGGCCGTACACCCAATAAATCGACTTCTGCTCAGCGCTCCTCCTTTTATCAGGTGCATTGGTACTTCACACCGTGGCTTTTTATCCTTGAAGTTCTCCTCGACACTAAATGTCTGGAACAGTCTGCATGGGACTTAGCCTATATGACAGAGCTCGATCCGCTTTGGGATGATTCCGTTACTACGTTCTTCTTAAATCCGGATGCTTCGCTCTTTGCCAATCCGGCCGCGGCTGCAGCCTGCGCAGCGGACTGCGTAGCAGCAACATCTTCACTTCCTGTTTCTGAGCTTTATTGGTGCGCAGGCTGTCACGGCGGAATCTTTCCTTTAACTGGCTGGGTCGGCTCTCATGTTCACTTTCCTCAAGCTTCTTCTCTCCTTGTCGCACGCTTCACGATGAAACTCCATCGCTCCGGTCTTCAGTGGGCGGCCTACGGAGAAAAAGGCCAGTGCGGTCCTTATCTGGAACCCATCATGGATAAACGTGTCTATCGAACTCAGATGATGTATCCGTCAAGAACGACAGGTAAACAAGACGGACGATGCTGTTATCCGATGGGCGCTTCGACTTCCCTTTGGCATGCCGGCAAAACCTGGGCTTCCGGCGGAGAAGATGCAGCTTACCTCATCTATCGCAAACGGGACTGCTGTCAAGGTGCGGGCATTCAGCCGAGTTGATTTTGAAATATGCACAGCAATTCAAAACAATCTTTGAAAAGTGATTACTTTTTCAAACTTTAATGCTCCATCCGATCTAACCCAGATAAAACTTTTTGAATTAAACATACTTATTCAAAAATTTGTTTATGAATAAATCCTACTTTTTCAAATTCCTTCTGAGCACCTTGATGACTTGTCCGATGATCTCCTTTGCAGCCTCGGAACCTTGGACCATCGAAGATGTCCTCGAAGTCTCTTCCGAGCTCTCTCAACAAATACGAGATCCGGAAGCTGCACCGCAAAAGCCTCTGCCTCAGGCCTTTGTCTTGGTTTCCTTTTCCATGCCGCAAGCTTCCTTAAAACGGTTGGCCCGTGACGCCAAAGACGCCGGCGTGCCTTTGGTTTTCCGTGGTGTGCCGGACACCAAAGAACCCTCCGATCCTAAGTTGCCGCTCCTTAATCCTCAGTCGCTCGCCGCCTTTCAGCCTTTAATTGATTCCGGCGCCGATGTTCAGCTCAACCCAGAGCTCTTCTCCGAATTCAGCATCCGTCAGGTTCCCGTTTTAATCATCAAAGAAGAAAGCTCGGCTGCCTCTGACGGCTGCGCCCAAAACGCTAAAGGTGTCATTGTCCCCGGAGACGTGACCTTGGGATACGCCTTAGATCGCTTAACCGACCGCAAAGACTCAATCGGCGAAGCTGCCCGCGCTCTTCGCGCCAAACTTGGGAACCGACCGTGATGCCTACCCTCCTTCCTCATGCCTTCATCAGCACTGTCCTTTTAATGCTCTTTAGCACCCATGTCGGTGCATACGACAAGCAGTCCGCCATGGATGCCGCTAAAGAAGAAGCAGCCAAGCTGTCGATCAAAGACATCCTCACCGAGAGCTCCGCTTCCGGCACCATTCCGGAATACGGTTCTGACGTTTCCGAACTCAAAGAGCTCTTCGCTAAAGGTCAAGGCAATCTTCTGACACCCGGCACATCAAAAGCCGACGGATGTTTGTCGCAAACTTCTATGGACTGCCGAGCAGTCCAGGTGATTTACGACACACATTCAAGACCCGGCTGGGAAGAATCCGATTTCGACAATATTTTGGCGGACCGCGATCATCTCTTAAACAAAGTGCCTGATCTTCCGTCTAATGGTCAGGAAGTCTGCGAAACCATCACAACGACCCGCCCGCCTCAGACCGACTTTGCAGTCTGCGAAGAAACCACCGTCGGCAGCTCTACTCAGTCCTGCTTTGAAGGCTGGACAGAAAAGCTCGACGTCTCAACGCTCTTCGAATGTATTGCTCGAACGGGTAAGAAACTCACCGTTGAGTGTCTCGCCGATTACAACGAAACGAGCCAAGACTACACCTGCTTGCATACTCCGCCTCAGACGTGTCACATCGGAGAAAAAGTCCAAATCCACAGCACCTATCAATACCGCTGTAAAACTCAGCAGTTTGAACAAAACACTTATCGATGCAATCGATACTTGGAAGTGGTCGGCTACTCGGGCTGCGAAATCGGCAAATTCTTTGAAGCTGCTTCCGAGACCTCGTCCTCTTTAGGCAAAGACACCTGCAACGGCGGAGACGTCATTGAACTCAAGTACCAGTGTTCTAATGACCTTATCCCAAAACTTCGGATAGAAACCAACGTTAAAAATTCCGCTAACTTCGGTTTTGATATACAGGCGGAGGACTTTCAAAGCGAACATTTCTTCTCTAACTGTAAAGGCGTCTGGACGGGACAAACTCGCTGTACCGGCGTGAACTGTACGGTAGAAATCAAGATGGATATCTACACGCGGCCGGGCAAATGGGATTATTCAGGGTCGATCTCCAAGCGTTTTTCTTTTCAGAAAAACGCCAACGACATTTCCTTAGACAAGTGGCGCACCACCTGCGTCAGCGATGACGGCAAAGTCGTGGAGTGCGAATCATGATCCGTCTTCCTTTAATCGTCCTTTTGTCCTCCCTGACCGTCCTGTCTTCTGCGCCTGTCCGTGGCGCCTGCACGGACGGCCCCGAAGTCTGTGTCGACGGCCCCGGCTCCAAATTTATCAATGGTGTTGAAGTTTGGCGGGAGTGCTGGAACTATCAAACCACACGTCACTGCACTTCAAGTTCCACCGTTGACTATTGTTCCGGCCTAAAGCAGACACCGGGCTGTCGTCAGACCACAGCAGAGTGTCTGAGTTACAGCCTGACCGGAACCTGTATGTCTTGGAACAGTACTTATGTCTGTTCCGAAGAAGCCAAAGACACAGAGAACATCGAAATCCTCGATGCTTCTCATACCGTCATCTCAGGAACCGATACTTCCGCCTGTTCAAGTTTCTTAGACAATCCCGACTGCTATATCGCAGAAGAGAAATGTATCGAAGGTCCTGAGACACGAATCATTAACGGCGTAGCCGTTTATAAAGAGTGCTGGAAGAAAGAACTCGCTTTTGCCTGCGCTGCTCCCGGCGCCTCCAACAGCTGCCAAATCCTCGTCTCTAAAGGCTGTCAGCCCATAGGAGAAAAAGTCTGCGAAAGAATTGGCGCCGACGGGGCATGTGCTCAATACTCGCAGAAATTCCATTGCGTCAATACCGATCCGATTGAAGGCGATGACATTACGCCTGAAGACACGCCCTCCAAGCCGGGATTTGATCTATTGGCCTGTAAAACCGCAACCGAGGGCATGACCTGCAAAGCGTCAAGCTACTCCTGTATGCAGACAAACGATAAAGGCGAATGCATCCAGCGCAAATATATCTATAACTGCACCCAATCTCTCAACGAAAACGCCTGCGAAGCCCTAGAAAAACTTCCCGAGTGCGAAGTCCGTAAATCGACCTGTATCGAACGCGACGGTCCGAAGTGTCTTGCTTATAAAAAGGAAATCTTCTGCAAAGGTGACTCAGAAATCTCCGCTCCCGGCGCTGACATCATCGATTCAAACATCGTTATCGGCGCCATTGAGCCGTCTGACACCTGCCTCCCTCTTAAAGATCATCCTGCCTGCACGGTGCTTCGAACCGAATGTGTGGAAGGCCCGGCAGAAAAGATCATCAACGGCGTGCCGGTCTATAAGGACTGCTGGAAGTATGAACACACTTATGTCTGCAGCGCCGGAACCGGCGGCTCCGGAGAGACGAAAAATGACTGCGGAAAGTTCGAGGCTGATAAAGACTGCGTCAAAGTTTCTTCCGAGTGCATTGCCGTCGATGACCAAGGCAAATGCTTAACGACCGCCCACACTTATCGCTGTGTAGAAAAAGAAGGCTCCGTCGTCACGGAAACCATCTGCCGACCCGCCGAATGTTTGGACGGCATCTGCGAGGGCTCCGGTGATCCGGCCGACTCCGACTTCTCTAAAGTCATCACGATGCTCGAGACCGCCCGTCAAGGCGCCCTTTACGGCGATTACGACAACGGCCGATTCTTTAACGGCGAAGTCGATGAGTGCTCTAAGAAAGTTTTAGGCTTCTCGTGCTGCGACACCAAAGTCAAAGCCGGCACGGCTAATTCGTCGGCTTTCGGTAAAGCAATGAGCTTTGCCGGAGACGTCACGGTAGAAACCGTCAAATACATCGGAAGCCCCTACGTTTATGACGTCTTGTCGGCTTCTGACGCCACCTCCGGCATCTTGAATATGCTCTACGGCGATGCAACGAGCGGTATCTACAATCCGTCGCTCTCTTTCTATGGTTTCGGAATGACGCTTCAAGGCGGTCAAATGTATTTCACCTTTGACCCGACTTCCTTCGCCATGTCCGTTGCCGTCCAAATCGCATTGGATTATCTGCAGTGCGAACCTAAAGAGCAGACCTTAATGCTCAAGAAAGGCCAGAAGCTCTGCCACTATGTCGGAACTTACTGTTCCAAGAAAGTCGTCACCTGCGTCGAAAGAAAAGAAAGCTACTGCTGTTACAACTCGCCGCTTGCCCGAATCCTTCAGGAACAAGGTCGTCCTCAGTTGGGCAAAGGCTGGGGCTCGGCTCAGAATCCTCAGTGCGAAGGCTTCACCCAAGACGAACTCGAACGCCTGGATTTTGACGCAATGGACTTGTCTGAGTTCGAAGCCTTAATCGTCCAAAAGAACGAACTCAATTCTGCTGCCGCCCAAGACCGAGGAACCGCCCACACCAAGAATCTGGTCGATAAAGACTTAGGTGCATACGTGCCGCCGTCTGTCGGCTCCTCACACGTCGTCGATCCTAACTTCACGGGTACACCGACAGCCCCCAACCGTCCCTCGCCTCCTAAAGCTCCCTCTAAGAATCTTAAAAACTAACATCTAATTATGTGCAAAAGACCACAAAATCTTTATCTGCTTTTATCACTGGCCTTAACGCTCGCTGCGCCTGCGTCGCTCGCCGCTTCCTTTTGGGATGAAGACGTTTGGAACTCTGAAGACCGCGGTTTTCTTTACTACCCGCCCGAAGAATTAAAGAAGAAAGTCCCGGATCCTAATGCGCCTAAAGATCTCTCTTTAATCATAAGCGCGGCAGAACTTAGAGCCGAATACACCAAACGATTAGAGAACGCGACCTTTCTTCCGACGGAAGCCAACGTCTTAGCCTTCCAAGAGGTCAACTATTTCGTTCAAGAAAAAGCCGCGCTCTTTACCGACATGAACCGCCGGGTTTCCTGGCAGAACCCGCAGTTTGATTTCTCAACCCTTAATCCGGCTGCTAACTTTGCTCAAGTCTCTTTAAAAGAAGACAGAAACCAAACCCGTAAAGAACAGATTCCTCAGATCGCTCAAGACTGGGGTTTGATGTACTTCTATCGCTCGGACTGCCGCTTCTGTGCTTTGCAGTCGCCGCTGGTAAAACAGCTCAAAGACACTTTCGGTTTTGAAGTACTCGCCGTATCTCTGGATGGTTCCTCTAATCATCATTTCCCGGATGCGCTCCCCGACAACGGCGTCTCAAAACTCTTAACCAACGGTTTAGGCCTCGACCGAGTACCCGCGCTCTTCATGGTTAAACGCGACCAATCCGCTTCCTACTTAGTTTCTTCCGGTGTGCTATCGCTCGAAGATATGTTAAGCCGCATCCAGACACTGGCGCTAAGCAAGCCCGGAGAGTCGCTTTTCGGCGGCGCGCAGGCCGCAAACTCTGTGCAAAAGACCACAAATTTTTCTGCTTCTGACGTCCTCGCTGACTCTGTCTTAACAACGCCGTCTGCCGCTCCGTCCCTTTAATCCTCTTCAGCCATGACCCATAAATTCACAAAACTTTTCTCTGCCTTGGCGTTAAGTACCTGCCTCTTTACTGCGGACGCTTCCGCCGGCTTCATGAAAGACTTCTATTCCGCCGCAGGTTCTTATCAAGGAAATGTCACACCGGCAGGTGTCTATCAGTCTTCCGGCATGAATACCGTCACAGGCGGCGGATTTGTTTATCGCGCCCCTCGCAAAGACTTCAATGCTTTTTACTTCACGCCGCCTTCGCTCTCAGCAGGATGCGGAGGCATTGACTTATTTCTTGGCGCCTTCGGCATTCCCTCCCGAGAAGAGTTCGTAGCTTTCTTACGCAACATCGGAACCGCCCTTCCGGGCTTAGCTTTCCAGCTTGCTCTTCAGTCTTTAGCACCTGACCTCAATGAACAAGTCACCAGCTTCCGTGACATGATCCGTCAGTACACCAACATGTTCCAGGACTCCTGCACCTCTGCACAAAACCTCTTAAAGATGAGCGGCGCAGAACAATGGATTCAAAAGACAGGCTTTGATGCCCGCAATGCTTTGCGGGCATCAGGTATTGTTTCCGATGCTTCGGAAGCCGATGCGAAGACCCGCACAGACGGCGCCGCTGTTTTGGATTACGCGCCGACCCGTAAAGATTCCGGCGGAAATGTGGTCGATGCGCCGGAGTTAAATCTCACATGGTCCCTGCTCTCCGGAGGCAGCTTTAATGCTTCCTACAGCAAAGAGCTCAAAGAACTCATGATGACGCTCGTCGGCACCGTCATTTATGTCCGAGAAGGCAGCGGCAAAGACACCGTCACCCGCGCCATTCCAATTGCCGGACAGGACTTAGTGGGTTTCCTTTTCGGACGTCCCGATACCCAGGTCTTAGAAAGCGAAGCCTTCCGTCTCCGCTGTGTCGAAGAAGACGGAGATGATCGCTGCTTAACGGTTAAAAAGACCACGCTCGATGAAGTCAATCTTCCCTACGAATTCATGAAGGCAGCCTCTAACTACAGAAACTCCATCCTGCGCCGTGACCCTAACCTGGTCTCCGAAGCCGACATGCTGCTTTTAGCTTCGTCTTCTACGATTCCCTTAATCCGTCTGATCAATGCCACCGCGTCTCATCGTTACTTAGGCTTTTCTCAGGACATCATGCGCATCTATGTCGAAGCAGCCGCTTTTGAAGCCGTCATTCGAGCCATGGATCGTTTGTCTTTAGACATCAAAGCCGCAGCCTCTGCCTCTTCTGCGTCTCAGACCGGCGTCATTGCCGCCGAACACCTAAAAGTCATTGAGGCGAGAATCGATGAAGTTCGCAAAGACATCGCATCGCGCAGCGATGCGGTCTTTCAGCAAATGAGCCGAGCCCACTCTTTCATTACGCAGATTGAACACTTGGAAAGAAGTGTCAAAGGCGCCTTAGCCGCTGACTTAGCGGCCAACCTTTCCTTCGGAGAAAACCTCTAATGGTGATGGACTATTACGCTTACTGGAACGGAGGCCAAATCCGAGACTTATTTGAAGCCTTGGTTTCGATTTGCTCAGGAAGTTCCTATGAAGGCCTGCTTAAAACAGCGGTACTTGCCGGTTTTCTTGTTACCCTCACCGGCGCCCTTCTGAAGTGGCAGGGATTGGCTTCAAAGGTTTATCTTTTTGCCGCGGTCTTGTTCTATTCCGTCATGCTCGTCCCTAAAGTGGATGTCGCCATTCATGACGAACGAAGCGCCGATGTTTATGTCGTAAGCAATGTCCCGTTCGGTGTCGGATTCTTTGCGTCCGCCACTTCTAAGATCGGGCACTTCCTCACCGAAAGCTTCGAAACCGCTTTCTCCCTGCCGGACGCCGAACGCTTCTCCAAGTTCGGCTTAGTCTATCCACAGCGAGCCTTAAATAGTCTCTTAGCGGCCGGACCCGTAACACCGGAAGGCCGAGCCCTAATCGATCGAGTCATTGCCGACTGCATCGGACCTGAGCTCTTGGATCATCCTGATAAAGCCGCTGAGCTCAGCCACTCAGGCGATATTTGGGCCACGATTTCAGCAGACGGCTGGATCAATCCGGCACGCTCTTCCGTTTCTTCCGACGGCACCGTCCAAAGATGCGATCAGGCGCTCCAAAGCCTCGATCAGCACCTCAATACCGTTGAACTCGACTTCTTGTCCAAGCGCCTAGGTACTGTCTTAGTCCCGGAAAGAATAGATCCCGCAGATGTCATTCGACGTACGCTTCCGCAAAGCGAAGCGCTGCTGCTCGGTGTGTCTCGTTCCTTGGAGCAAAGCCTCAAGCACTCCGTCATGCTCACCGCCCTTCCGCGCGGTATGGCGTCCATCGCCGCGCAGGCCGGCGCCCCGTTGGATCTCGCCGCAAAATATTCCGCTTCTCAAGCCAACCTCACGTCAGAAATCAATTACCGCACCTTGGCGCGTTTAGCAGAACACAGCCTCCCTAAAATCCGCAACTGCGTTGAATTCATCGTTATTGCCGCCTTCCCTCTAATGCTCCTTTTGATGGTGGCAGCGGGAAGCGCCGCAGGCGCGGTTTTTCGGTCGTTTTTTGTATTGCTGATTTGGTTCCAGCTGTGGGCACCGCTCCTCTCGGTTGCTAACTATCTGATGATTTCTGTAGACGCCAATCCGATGAATCGTATTGCAGCTGAATTCGGCGGAAGTACTTTGCTGGCAGCCGGAATCATTCGTGAGGCAGGCGCCACTTCTCAAGCCATTGCCGGAAGCATCATGCTTTTGATTCCCGTCATTGCCTTTGCACTTGCCAAAGGCAGCGATATGGCTTTTGTCTCTATGGCCACGGGTTTAATGGCGCCTGCACAAGGTGCATCTTCCGGCGTTTCCGCCCAAGCGGCTGCCGGAAACTTCAATGCCGGGAACGTCTCTATGGGAAATACATCCATGAACTCGGCTTCCGCAAATAAATCCGATCTTTCTTCCTCTTGGAGTGATCCTTATGCTTCTAAATCTCATACAGCTTATGGCTCTGTCACCAGAGATGAGACCGGAACCGTAACAGGAATGGCCCGAACTTCCATTGATCTCGGCGTTACTTCTTCCGGTGCATTAACGCATAGCCGCACGACAGGAACTGCCTCCTCTTCCGTAACAACTTTGACTGCTTCTGAGAGTCAGGTTCTTTCTCTCTCATCGGCTACCTCTTCTTCAAATGCAGTTAGCCGAGAATTTGCTCGAGCAATGAGTCAAGGATTATCCGAACGCCTGAGTGCCGGTCAGTCGACCGCCGGTTCTTCTTCATCTTCTTATTCGAAGAGCTCAGGAGAATCTTCAACAGTTTCCAGAGGCTTATCGAATTCCGAGAACTTGTCATTCACGAGTGGTGCGAAACTTCAAGCCGGAGGCGGGGAAGCTCAATTCTCAACGAATGCTTCAAAGGAAGCGGCCAAAGATCCCGAAGGAAAACCTGTTGCACGCCACGTACAAAGTGCGCTGTCTCATCTGCGCGGAGCAGCTGAAGCTGCAGGAATGGGAATCGGGCTGGAGGCAAAAACTGCTCAGCAGTTCGTAGACACTGCAACAGGTACTCAAAACGCCGCGACTCAGCATCAAAAAGCTGAGGCCTACCATGCCCTCAAGAGTACGGCAAAAGAAATTGCCGCCTCGACCTCAAATGATGAAATGCGTCGAGCCGCTGAAAACTTCTCGGCTGCGCTGGATAAAGCCTATCGTACCTCTAATGATCATGGCCGAATGCTCTCAGAGACGTTCTCTGCTTCTCGATCTCAGTCAGAGAACCTAAGCGGAACGAATCAAACAGCCGTTAATAACGACATCTTGGTTATGCAAAAATTACTGTCTTCAGACAACTTGTCTGCAGAATCGCATCTTAAAGCTCTCTTCGATTCCTCTGATAAGCGAGAGTTTTTAGGCGCTTCGGCTGCCGCAGATTCTTACGACCGTGCTGCGGATGTCCGACACTTAGGTCCGGGGCAAATACAAGAAACCGCTATTCGAAAAAACGCCCTTAAACGTCAAGGAGAAGCCTCCCTCTTCGCTTTGCAGCTCATGGGAGAAGGAGTAATCGGTAAACAAGCAAAATCCTTTAGAAACAATGTGGAAAATTCCTCGCTCGCTTCGTCCTTATTAAACGCCGGGAGGGAAGATTTCAACAAGAAATTTGATGAGCAGGAAGAGGCTAACGTAATAGGTCTTTTGAACCAAGGTGCAATGACTGAGTTACGGAATGAACATAATAACGACTCTTCTACTCGCTACCTTAATGAACAAAAAGGAATGAGCACCCTCTTGCTTAATTCTCTTGCGGGAGGACTTGGCTACCGAGGACCGAGGTTAGAAAAGTATGAAGAGGATGAGAGATGATCTTCTTTTTTTCAGGCTTTCCAGCTCTCAGATAACGAAAAACTGAAACGTCCTTGCCTATTTCCAAAAACGGGCATTTAATTTGTCTAATTTATTTGACACTTTTGAAGTGTCTACCATAGAATACAGTCTATGGAAATTAAGCAAACACAAAAATTTCACAAGTGGTTTTCAAAACTTGACAACGTCACTTCCGCTATAGTTTTTGCCAGGTTGCTCGTTGTCAGCATGGGCTCGCTCGGGCTTTGGAGAAGTGTGGGAAAAGGCGTTTCTGAGTTAAAGATAGACCACGGTCCGGGATATCGAGTTTACTTCACCTTCAGAGGTGGAGAACTGATTTTGCTTCTAGTTGGAGGCGACAAACGACACCAAAACGAAGATATAAAAAAAGCTCAAGAAATGGCTCAGTGTCCGATCGAAGACTGTGAAAACTTTTTTGAAGGCAATAACGATGAAAACGCTAAAAGTAAAAAAAATGGATGTTGATGACTTCATCCGAGACGATAAATCCGCCGCTGTTTTTCTAAATGAAATGATTAAGCTCGATAGCGGAGACGGCTCTATGGTTCGCCTTGCTATCGGAAATATCATCAAATGTCACAATGTTTCTGAAATAGCTAAAACAGCCTGTGTTTCAAGAGCCAGCCTCTACAGTGCCTTTAACAAAGACGGAAACCCGTCTTTCGATATGGTCCAAAAAGTTTTGGCTGCTATGGGGTTGGGCATTCAATTTGTGCCGTTGGAAAATCGCTAAACAAAGGATGTTAATTTAGGAAGCAAACAACCTCTTGAGACGTTGCTCTACGTCGACTAACTCGGCCTAAATGGTGAAGCTTGAAAAAGCCTCTGGCTGATTAGCCTCAGTCGCTGTTCACGCTGTTCACGCTGTTCGCGAATTTATCGTAATGCGATTGCATTGTCTAGTCAGTTTGCATTTGATCCAACCCAATTCCTCATTGTCGATTTTTGGTTTTCCGGGAGCAACAGATTTTTTGCGGTTCCGTATACCAAAGTAAGGTGCGCTACTCACCAGTCTTCAATTCTGACTCTAATAGAACCTTGTTCTTTCAAACGTTGCTGAGCCTTTTGAATAAGTTGTTCATCTTCGTCGTCGATGAAGGCTTTGTTTGACGAGGGATTCTGAGTGTTCTTTGCCTTCTCTCCTTCTAGCTTCTGTTTTTCAAAATTCTTTGTTTTCACGGGAATTCGGGACGAGTCTTGACTCCAAGCAGGAACGTACTTCTTTGTCTTATTGGAAGAGTGCTGATCAAAAGGTTTCACAAGACCTCCTTCTGCTGCCTGCCTGAACAACTTACTAACGGTAGAAGATTTCGACTCAGGCAAATTAAGCCTCTGCCTGAGAGACGCATTATTCGCCGGCTCGCTAAGAAGATATCTCAGCACGGTATGCAAATATACCGTCCAGTTCCTTTTATCCAATGAAAGGAGCTTCAATGGTTTTTCAAACCAAAGCATCACTGTTATTGAATTTTTCCGGACCTTAATTTCAGGAACCGGAAGACTGCGAGATTCTAGTTCTTTGACGATTTTTCTCCAGCCGTGCCCTTGTCCATCAACTAAGCCAAGATTTTTCATTTCGGAGAAAATTTTTTCATTCTTAATGGCTGGTCCGCCATCAAGAAAATGGAGAGGATCCAGGACTGGCAGGCCTGAATTTGTTATCTCGACTCTGTTTTTGAAAACTTCTATAACTATTCCGTCGCCTTCGGAAGATAGATCTTGGTGGGCAAAGGCATTGCTAAGCAACTCTCTAACAACAGCTTGTGGAATTGATAATTCAACAAGCCTTCTCCCGCTTTCTAGATCAATGCGTTCGCATCTCGGAATCAAACCATTGAGCTCCCGGTAGATTGATTTAAACGCCTCGACGATTCCTTCTTTGAACTCTTTGTCAAAAACAACAGGAGCCAAATTATCGTTGCCGCCGTACGAGACAATCCGAACCCGCTTTCCAGCCAGTCGATTGAAGTCCGATAAATTTCGAGCCAAGAGATAGACGCTAAAAAGTGGAATCTGATACGTTGACCCGGCCTTTTTGATCAAACCGAGTTTTTCAAGATAACGGAGTTGTTCTTCTTTGTTGTCCGCAATCTCCATTCTTGAAAGCCTGAGATATGACTCAGCATTCAAAAGCTCGAGAACTTCTGGGCCGGACAAAGCCGAAGCAACAATGGAACGTTCATTTCGACCATCAGGAGCCTCCTTTTCTTCGGTATCTAGAAACGATTGAGGCGATTTTTCCCAGATAAGAGACCTCTCCATACTTGGATTAATGTCAGAAGTCATGAAACAGCTAAAGCTGGCACACTGAGCGGAAAACAAAACAGGGCAACTCACCTGAGGATTGTTACCATCAACTCTTCTCTCAGCCTTATCCCTGTCGTAGGTCAAACCTGTGATTGTCCATTCCGCACTCATACAGAGTCTCCTTCATTCGCAACTATACAAAACAACCGACAGAAATTAAATAACGTTAAATAGCATTAAATAAATATTTATTTTTAAACGATAAATTTTATATTCGGATTGAATAAAAGAAATGCTAAAAAATAAACTGTCTGCTTTAGACCGTTTTTTGCCTCAGAAGTTCACTCGCAACCTCAGGGTTTCAATTTGGTAACCAAAAGGATATCAACAAACTCAAAAAGCTTCTTCTCTCCATTGCAAGCAATGATCAATGAACTGCCTTGCCTCAAGCCTCTAAATATGGTGTCGCCCTTCGTTACCAAGAAGGTTTTTAGTTCGTCAAATTTTTCCGGCTTTCCATCTTTCCCGGGATAGCGAACTCTAATCGTAACCTCATTGCCGTCCTGGATAACCGGGCCTGTACCTTGAGACGTAATTAGAAAACGCCTCTCATCCTCTGAACTCATTTGTTTCCATCCTGAATCAGGATTGTCCAATTCATTGTCAATTTTCCGCAAAGCAGAAAGCATATTGCTTTCTATTTCCTTTCTACGCACTTCTTGTGCGGCAATTTTCTCTTTAACTCCTGAGTAAACACAAAGAACGTATGGAAACTGAATATTAATCTCGAAGTTTGTGTCGCAATACTGAGCAGCAAAATCCAGAAGATATTTTCCGTGCACGAGGCCCGGCTGCTGGTAGTACAAAGAGTCGCCTCTGCGGCAAGCAATGAGTTCCGCAGGCGAATTCACCAGACAAAGCCGCTGAGCTTTTTCAGCGCTCGCCACTTCTTGTGTAAAGAAGCTCGAAAACGCAATGCCTAAAGCTACACCGATAATTGGAAAAACGGTCATTTTCATAACTCACCCTTAGAAATACTCTTTCCTTAGCCATTCTTTGAAAAAATCATCGTCAATACGTAGCCCGCTGGCATCCTTATAAAAAATGCCTTGCTCAAGCAAAGCTCGAGCTGAGGATTGCACACTGCTAACCGAAGCCAAGCTATGCCTATTCACAAACTCTGAGGACGACGGGTTTTCGACGGCACCGTCCTTGGCAACGGCAAAAACCAAACATTTTTGGTTGAAGCTTAGTCCCGAAAGAGCCTCTTTATAGAAGACAGAGTATTCCTCAACGATGGAATTAATGACGTTGTCCAAAATTTCAGTCGTAACAGAACCGTTCTTAGGAGTTTCTGCAAAAAGTCTATTCAAAACCAACTGAATCGGTCCAGTGCCTCCGGAAAATTTTGAGTAGATGCTTTCGAAGATCTCAGCAGAAATCCTTTTTCCTGCCTTTTGAAACTTACTTCTTGCAAAGGACCAATATTCACTGAACTCGATAGGTCTCAAGTGGATCAGCTCTGAACCTCTGAAGACAACACCATGCTTTTCGAGAAACTGTTCAAAACAGCCTTTGGGCTCACAAACTGAAAAAATCATTCGAACGCTCGAATGGCTTTCAATTATCTTTCCTAATGCACTTAATCCATCGACTTCTCTGAAGGATGCCAGCTTTTCAAAACCGTCAATTGCTAAAACAACCTTCTTGTCGAAGCTTTCAAGAAATGAGAAGAATTCCTCAATTATCTTTTCCGGCTCTCGTATCGATCTCAAGCTAAAAGAATGTGATACCACCTCAGAGCTCGGATCCATAGTCATGCTCAACCCGAGTCTGCGACAGAGGCCGGCAAGCTTTTCGAAACTTTCATGATCGTTCCTAAGCGATCTGAAAATACCGTCAACCAGGACAAAAGCAAATTCTTTGAGGCTTCCGCATACACCGGCATCAACGCAAAGACACCCGAATTCTTCTTTGAAGCTGGCTTTGTGAAAGACGTGTTCGATAAGATGATTCTTTCCTAACCTTCTTGCCGAATGCAGGACAACATTCTTGCCTTCACGAATGCACTCCTCTAGTACTTTGGCCTCATTTGAACGACCACAAAAGTATTCCTGAGAAAGATAGTCGCCGACAACAAAAGGATTGAGCATCTTATCTATTTCTCAATTATTTAAATTTCAATAATTTGATTTTAAATAATCAGATTACTCCCACAAAGCCGTCTCTTGTTGTGTTCAGAGTTTCACTTTATAGGAGCACAAAGGCGCTGACCAATATTTTGTGTTTACAAACTGGCGCTTTTTTGAACAAAACGCAGTCAGAAAAGGCCTTTGTGTTTAGAAATCAGCGTTTTTTGAACACAAAGTAGCTGGAAACCACTTTTGTGTTTAGAAAATGGCCTTTTTCTAAACACAAACCTAAAATCCCCAACCTTTTGGGCCGTTGTGTATGAAAAATTGACCTTTTCTGACTTCAACAGGAAGAATCAAAAGGGAGTATCTTTCCTAGCAAGGAGCCGAAAAATGTCCCAGACGATTACTTTGAAATTGAGCGATACGGACGCCGCAATGCTTTCTGAGTTATCCGAGAAAGAAGGAAAAACTCGCGAAGAATTAGTTTTAGAAGCTTTACATAACTATTTGCTCTGCCGTATTAATAACAAGATCATTTCTCTTTCACCTGATGTCTTCGAGGCTTGCTCCGAGATAATTTTTGAACCGGAAACAGATAAAGAAATCTTGGATCGTCGGCAGAAGTTGATGGACTTGAAGCCTGTTTGGGAAAGGTGAAAGCGATCGCTTAAAAGAAGAGCCATAAAATCACTCTAAATCTCAGTGGCTTATAGGCCCGCGGTGATTTAAAGTTTCTAACCTTCTAACCACTGAACGAATTGTCTTGCACCAGTTGAGAAAACAAGCTTGACCCTCCTCAAGCCTTTTTGGCCGCCCTGATCTCCGAGATATGTTTTTTCCATGCGTTCGTCCGTGTCAACATTATGTTCTAACGTATCTTTCAGAGCTTTGACGATACGGAAATCAAATATCCACTCGCGTCTGCCTGCCTTAACTTTCAGTTTGTTTCTAGGGTTGATGTCTTCAGGCTCTTCAATCACATCTAACCCTGCCGCCGCAAAATAGACCTGCACATAGGCTCGCAAGGTAGCTACATCTTTGACGGGATGCTTATGATAATTAATCGCCGATAAAAATCGATTCAGGACAAAAACCACGAACTCGAGAGAGCCTTCGCTTAACGTCTCAACAATAGGACCCGCACCGACCTGCCCTGGAATCCTTCCGTCCAAAAGTTGCTCTGCGTACAGCCGAGCCATGGAGCGTCTAACTTCTAAATTCGGATAATCCAGAAGAAAAGTTTCTCCGGGCTCCGGTGCTTTGATTGTTAAGTAACCAGCTTGAGTGAGCAAAGCGATATCGGACAAAGAGCCTGAAACTCCGAGCAGCTCCGAACGAGAAATTCTCTTTTCTTTTGAAAACTCTTCCGGCGCCTTAACCGCTTGAGTTTTGAGACATTTCAGAAGAGAAGCTGCGCCTCCGGTTTCGAACCAATAAGCAAGGAAAGCTCTTGATGGATATGCGAGGAAATTGAGCAATGACCAGGGAGCGAGGACTTTCGTACTCCCTGTTTCTTCAAAACAATACCCGCCATATTGTGCGACAAGCTGCTTCAAGTGGTCGTTTCTGCTAATAGAAAGGGGTTTCGCGGCCTTTTCAAGATAGTTTTCAAAATAACCTTCAACCTCATCTCGAGTAAATCCAACTAACGACCCATAACGAGGATCCAAAGAAAGATCTGTGAAGCTGACAAACTCAGAAGAAAGAAAAACTTCATTGAAGCGGATAATCCCGGTAACAAAGACAAATCGTAGGACTCGCTCATTGGCGGCTAGCTCTGCATAGAACTTTGAGAGTTGCTCTCTGACCGCTGCAAACAATTCTTTCTGGTCAAGACAAGAAGTCAGCGGCGAGTCATATTCATCAACCAGGACAACCAAAGAATCGCTGTCCAATGTCTTCAGCCAATCAGACCACTGATGGAAAATGCTTTCTGCCGAGTCGGGGACATAACTAAAGCCGACACGGGAGAAGTTTCTGGCGATGAGTGAGGCTAATCTCTGCGAAAACTCTTCCGGCGAAGAAAAATACTTCGCCTCAGAAAAGTCCAGCTTCACGACAAAATATTTAGCCTCGTCGTTCCAAAGTTTATCAATGGCTAAACCGCCGAACTCCTTTAATCCATAGTTGAACAAGGACTCGAAAGTGGAAATCAAAAGCGACTTACCAAACCTCCGAGGCCGAACAAACAGATACTTGCCTTTTTGAGAAGCGAGCTCATAGATGAGTTCGGTTTTGTCCACATAGATCTCGTCAGCCAGTCTTAATGCAGAAAAATCTGATGTTCCCAAGGGCAAGTTTTGGATCCGTTTCTGTTCCATTTTTGCTTCTCAATCTAATCTTCTTCTCATTCTAATGATCGACTTGGTTTCCACGACTTTTTAGATAGCTCAACGTCTATCCTCAGGATTTCACCGAATTATCCAACTGAAGCTAAAAGCTAAAATAATTCCCAAATCCCCAAACTCGAAGAAGAAAAATTGTTCCGCAAACTCCTGACACTCTTGTTTTGTTCGGCTGTCCTATGCACACCATGGACAGCTCATTCCGCAGACAAACTTGCGGAAGTCAGGATTGCTGTCCTTTTCACTGAGGACCCGCTGTTTTTCATCAACACCTTCGCCCCGACTTTGGATCATCTGCGCAAGGCGCTTCCTCACTACAAGATTGTCACCAAGGAAATTTCAGGTCACGAGTCTCCGGAAGACATCAGAAAAGAACACTTCAGTTTTCTGATTTCTTCTGCAGGTTTCTACGCCTCGTTTGATCCGTCATCTGCCGGTTTGAGACAAATAGCCACGCGCCACGACGCTCGAGCCAGGACTGCATCGGAGTCCATCGGTTCCACCATCATCGCGTTAACCGATCGCAATGACCTCAATCGAATGGAAGATCTCCGAAAGAAACGCCTTGTCACGAGAGATATTGATTCACTTTCCGGATGGCTCGGTGCCAAAGGGAAACTTGCCGATCGCATCGGCGCTAAAGAAGATCAGCCGCATCTCTTCAGTACGAAGTACAGCTATCCGGACGTCTACTCTTACTTGCTTTCAGGAGAAGCGGACGCCGCAGTCATTCCGACGTGCGAACTAGAAAACATCTCGAACGCTCACCTCTTCAAGGTCATTGACGAAGAAAAAACTTCTCTAGCTTGCAAGAGCTCTTCACCGCTCTATCCGGACTTTGTGTTTTCGTCCTTTCCAGATGCGTCTCCTGACGTCGTTAAAAATTTCACGGTCAGTCTTCTGACAATGCCGAAGATGCCGGACGGTGCTTCTTGGGGCATTGCAAATGATTTCCGCTCCGTGCTTCAGCTTTTCAAAAAATTGGAACTCGGCCCTTACCGTCCCGAACCCTTCTCTATCGGAGCATTCATCGAGAAGTACAAAACGGAAGTTTTTTTAGCGCTTGCACTTCTTCTCGGTGTGCTCTTCCACATTTATCGCTCGAATTCTTTGGTTTTCCAGAGAACGGCTGAGTTACGCGAAGCCATTGATCAGCGCGATCGTGTCGCCGAAGTCGCAAGAAACTCCCTCAAGCGTTTGAGCCAAATGGAAAAGCGCGGCATCCTTTCTCAGCTCTCGCACATGTTCGCCCATGAACTCAAGCAGCCTTTGTCGACCGTGGTGAATTACGCAAACGGTCTCAAGATGTACGGAGAACAAAAGACACTTGACCCGATCGTGAGCCAAGGTATCGATGCCATTGCTTCCGAATCTTCCAAAGCCGCACAAATCGTCGACCGAGTTCGAGAGTACGCCAAGTCTTCAAGACCGGTGGATTCACAGAGCACGACGGACTTATCTCAAGTCACGCGCAAAGCCATTGACGCTTTCCGACTGTATGTCTCGACACAATGCCGACTTCAAATCGACTTGCCGCAAAAAGCTGAAGTTAACGGCGATCCGTTTGAACTGGAAATCCTCGTCCTTAATCTTCTGAGAAATGCGGCTGACGCCGTTGAACTGCTCAAAGACAAGGCACTCATAAAAGTTTCTATAGCTTCTGAAGATGCGGATTGGGTCTTGTCCATCACAGACAACGGGCCGCCCGTTCCTGACGAAGTGCTGCAGCGCATGAAAAAAGCTCTGCAAAATTCGCTAAAAGCCGACGGTTTAGGACTCGGCCTTAAGATCGTCTTCGCAATTGCCGAAAGACATCGTGTTGAACTCAAGTTCTCTCGCGTTGATCCGCAAGGCTTACGCGCTGAAATTCATTTCAAAAAGGTTTCGTTATGAAGTCATCCAAGCTTACACCTGTCGTCCGTATCGTCGATGACGATGAAAAAGTCCTCGCATCAGAAGCCTTTTTGGTGAATATGGCCGGCTTTCGAACTTCAACGTATAACAGTGCCAAGGAATTCCTGGAGAAAGACGATCCGCTCTTCCCGGGATGTGTGATTTTGGATATCCGTATGCCGGAGATGAGCGGACTGCAGCTCCAAGAAGAAATGAAGAAGCGAGAGATCGATCTTCCGATCATTTTCTTGACGGGACACGGAGACATCGACATGGCGGTCAAAGCCTTGCTCACCGGCGCCACCGATTTCATTGTCAAACCTCCTGAACCTAATCGTCTGAAAGAAGCGCTAGCTAAAGCCGTCGCTAAAAATCAGAACGATAGAGAAGCCGCAGAAACCAGCGAAGAAATGCGCGCTCAGTTCGATTTGCTGACGCCGGCCGAGAAAAAAGCCGCTGAGATGATCGCGCTCGGCAAGCTCAACAAAGTGATTTCCTTTGAGCTTGAGGTGTCAGAGCAAGCTGTTAAAAACTGGCGAAGCTCGATTTTTCACAAGCTCAACTGCAAAAACATTGTTGAGCTCAACGCTTTCCTCCGCAAGATTCATATTCTTAACGACTAACGATCCTATGTTCCGAAGAGATTTCCTACTCACGACTTTAGCTGTTGCCGCTCCTGCCGCAGCCTTTGCCCAAGACATCAATTGGCGTCGGAGCTGCGATGTTTTAGTCGTGGGCGCGGGAGGAGCCGGTCTGGCTGCCGCGGTCAGAGCTTCGGAACTCGGTGCGGAAGTCATCCTGATAGAGCAAAACGCACATCTCGGCGGAAACACTCTGATCTCCGGCGGATTCCTCGGAGTCGTAGATCCCATCAGAGAAGCCCCTCTGGGCATCACTGACAGCGAAGAAAAACACTTTCAGGACATTTGGGACAACGGCGACAAAATAGCGGACCGGGCCCTGGTTCGCAAACTCGTCCATGAAGCACCGAGAATGCTCTCTTGGCTGGAAGCCAAAGGCGTGAAATTTCAAGACGAAGTGATCGAAATCTACGGCTCACACTTCCCGCGTTGCCACAAACCGATTTTCCCGAACGGCACCGCATACGTCCGAGCACTCACCGGCGCCTTGATGCAAAGGAAAGTCAACGTGTTAACAGAAACCAAAGCACTTGAATTGATTCAAGACGACTCTAGCCGCGTCGTCGGGATCAAAGCCGCTTCGAAAGGCAATGAGTTTTTCATTCGCGCAAGAAAAGGCGTCATCCTTGCCGCCGGCGGATTCGGAGCAAATCTGAGGACAGTCGCTGCTTTTGACCGTCGCCTTAAAGGTCTTCCGAGCAACTGTTCGTCAGGATCAACCGGAGATATGCTTTTTGCAGCGCGCAGAATCGGCGCTTCAGTGGTCGACTTAAACGAAATTCAGTGCCTTCCCGGCCCGATTTCGAACAAAGGTATTCGAGTTCGATTCCACAACGACGTACGCCGGTTTGTCTTTATCAACGACGAAGGAAAACGTTTCGTGGATGAAAGAGCGCGCCGCGATGAACTCAAAGAAAAGATTCTGGTTCAGAGGAACAAAAGCTGCTACTGCATCATTGACAACGACGGTCTAGAAACGCTTGACCTTCTTGTCCGCCGAGACGCTATTCGGGCTGCTGAAACCGGCGATGCTCTCAAGGCTCAAAGCTTGGAAGAGTTGGCCTCCGCTCTGAACATTCCTGCTGAGACTCTGATAAAAACGATAGAAGAACGAAACGCTGAGATTGCCTCTGACAAACCGCAAAGTCGAAGATTCCCGATACAAAAGGCGCCCTTCTGGGCAGCTCGTGTCGGCATGAGAATCCATTACACAATGGGCGGTCTTCAAATCAACGAAAAAGCCCAGTGCCTCAAGGAGGGCAAACCTATTCCCGGACTCTTCGCGGCAGGCGAAATCACCGGAGGCATCCATGGAAGAAATCGAATCGGCGGAAACGGTTTAGCCGATGCCTTCACATTCGGCATGATTGCCGCAGAAAATCTTGTTTCCGAGTCTTAACAAAATCGCTTACTCCTTAACTTTTCCTTTGTCAATAACCTAATGTTTATTTGGCGAGAAGCGCTGAATTCTTAGACTTCTTCTCAACGAGGCCAAACAAGAAACCGCCTCAAACCTCAGATTTCACATTCGGAGAAGAAAATGACAAAGCTTTCACGTCGAGTATTCCTTGGTTCCGCTCCTGCAGCTGCTGCCGCTGCCGGTATTTTCGGAACATTCTTCAGCACCGCTGCAGAAGCTGCCATCAAATGGAACGAAACTTATAACGTCATCGTGATCGGTGCCGGCGGTGCGGGTCTTTCCGCAGCTGTTTCCGCTAAAGAAGCCGGTGCTAAGAAAGTCGTCGTTCTTGAAAAAATGATGTTCGCAGGCGGAAACACCATTCGTGCCGGCGGCGGATTCAATGCAGCTATTAAAGCCGATTACAAAAAAGCCGGCATTACCGACTCTCCCAAACTTCATGCTCAACAGACTCTGGCTGCCGGTGACGGACGCGGCGACCCTGTCTTGGTTCACCAGCTCACAGAAAAAGCTCCTGAAAGCGTTCAGTGGCTCAAAGACCACGGCGTCAAATTCCAGGACCACATCTATCAGATCTACGGCGGTCTTTACAAACGCGCCCGTAATCCGATCGGCCCGAGAGGCGGCGCCTACATTAAAGCTCTTCTTGAAGTCTGCAAGAAAGAAGACATTCCTATCCTCTGCAACACACGCGTTGTTGAAATCATCCGCGAACATCAGTTAAGCGGTCGCGTTCTCGGTGTCAAAGTTGAACAGAAAGGCGGAAAGACTCTTTATCTGCGCGCTACAAATGCCGTTGTTGCTGCCGCCGGCGGTTTCGCTGCAAATGACAGACTGACTGCAATTTCCGATCCTCGCATGGGTCAACTGGGTACCACCAATCATCCCGGCGCTACCGGCGACGTCTTAACCGACTTGATCGATATCGGCGCAGGTACTCGCGGTCTTGACTATATCCAGTGCATCCCCGGCGGCGTTCCCGGAGAAAAGCATGCGCCTAACCTCTTCACACACGTTGACCGCTTCCTCTTCGTGAACCTGGACGGCAAACGCTTCATTAAGGAAGACGCAAGACGTGACGTATTGCGTGATGCCATGCTTGACCAGCCTAAGGCTATTGCTTGGACAATCGTTGACGCCGACGGTTTTGAACAGCAGAAGAACTCCAAAGGACCTGAAAACGAAGCCGCTCTGAAGGCAGGCACGCTCTACTACGCCGACTCTATTGAAGACTTGGCTCAGAAGATCGGTGTTCCTGCAAACAACCTCAAAGAAGCTGTCGACACTTACAACAAGGCTGTTGACACCAAGAAAGATCCGCTGGGACGAGCCGAAGGCGTTTTGGTCAACAAGATCATCAAAGCCCCGTTCTATGCAGGCCGCGTCACAATGAAACGTCACCACACCATGGGCGGCGTAATCATCAACAAAGACGCTCAGGTCATTGACCGTCGCGGCAACGTCATCCCCGGTTTGTATGCTGCCGGTGAAGTCACAGGCGGTATCCACGGTACCAACCGCGTCGGCGGCAACGCTATGGCTGACATCTTCACATATGGTCGCATCGCCGGTGTGAACGCCGCTAAGAATCCTGCTTAATGTTCTGAAGGACTAACCGTGGAAAGACGGTTATTGAAAATAGACTAATCACAGCTCCCGAAGGCCAAACTCCGGGAGTTTTTCTGGCAGTAGCTAGATTTTATCTTGAATAAACTTCCCTTCTATGTCCAACTCTGACAACAAGAATTGTCACTACATCGTCTTGAATAGTGCAAAGAACCCTGAAATCACCTATCCTATAACGCCAATATTCGGAGAGGTCTCCCTGCAAAGCTTTTCCAAAATCCCTTGGATTAGTACAGATTGCAATTTTCTCCGTCATATAGCTATGTATCCGGGTCGCAATCTGTCTATCCAAAGACTTGAGCTCTTTAGCCGCAGACCGAGAATACTTAATTGTCCAAGCCAAGGATCTTCCCCATTTCTTCAGAAGAAATAACGTCCTCTTCGCCTTTGCGAATACGGTCAACAACCTTGTCTGAGAGATAGATATCCTCAAGATCTTCTAAATAGTTTTTTAAAGCTTCCTTGACGTAAAAACTCTTTGTGCGTCCTGTTTCTTTTGCTAACCTCGAAAGACGCTCTTCAGTACTTTCAGGTAATCTTATGGTTAACATCTCTGATCTCCATGATAATGTAATACATGTATTACATTATACATTTGCGCTCTAATTTCGGGTTAGAAATTTTTCTCGTATCCTCTCTTAACCCAAATTATTTCACTTATCTTTTAAGAACATCAAAGCCTTCTTCCTCGCGATATTTAGAAAATCTTTGGGGAGAAAGGTAGAGCTTTTCAGTTTATCTTGTTTTAGTTTTTATGTTTACATTCATGGTTGCATTTCAGGTTGGCGCGGCTGTAAGTTGGAACAGCTTTGAGAATTTCTTTGAAAACCACTGCAAAGTTCATGTTTGACAAAAAGCTCAGGTATACGTCGCTTCTTGAGAAGATTTTTTCCAAATTCTGAATCTCGACTGAAGCTGAGACAACCGAATGACCAAAAATCCTCTGAACGGTCTTTTTGAAGAACCAACGGATTTTTGGGAAAACCGCTCTTGATCAAGATAATTCCGGTGTTTGAATTGAAATCAGTCCTATGAAAAGCGGAAGAACTTTAATCAATCCAGCCGCTTCTCGATCTGGTCCTAACCGATAGAACATAGTCAAGTTTGTTGACTCTCAGAATCTCGCTTGAGAAAGCGTCGATCGTTTTTCTTCAATCTATCCCAAGTAGAGAGAATTGAAACCAGTGATTTGTGGTGTCAAACTAGCAGGGGTGGCGAGCCAAAATGGAGATATTTTTGCGGCTCACATCTTTCAAAAAACACTGCAAACTTCCATTGACCAAACAATTCATAACAGTAAGCGCTGTAAAAGCTGATAGAAAAAGCCTATGACAACCGTACGTTTCAAGCTTTCTGATGCTAAACCATGGACCGCAGAGGAACTCCAACAGATCAAAAACATCAGAGACGAGGATATCGATTACTCAGACATTCCGCCAACCACGCCTGAAGATTGGAAAAAAGCCGTCCGTGGAAAATTTTACCGGGCTGCTCAGAAACCGGCCTCTCGAAAGTGATTGCCTAACGTAAATGCGGCGGCAGGCAAAGCCGCCTCACAAATTCCAGTCGGGAACTTTTTCAAGTCTCTTTCTGCCCGCAAGTTCCTGCGGCGTCAGAGGGGTGCAGACCAAGTCGACCAAAGCTTGATACTGGTCTTCAGGCAGAAGTATCGTTTTCTTGTCTAAGAAGTTTTCCTCAAAAACTTTTCTCAGAGCGGATCGAACGATCTCGTTTTAGTCGTGCCTTGCGTCCTGGCTAAGGCCTCCAACCATGCCGCCTCGTCGTCGGAAATTCGGATCTTCAACACTGCCATACTCAGGCCCCTTAAAAACTTCAATTCCTTCGAGACAGGAAACGGGATTTTCTCAAAAGAAAACTCTCCCGGATCCTCTTCCCTAATTATCCTTCCGGCGTCACAATTACACAGCCGCCAAAACTTAGTATCTAAAAATCTTCAGTCGACCGCGAGACAAAAGATCAGTTTCTTCTTCTAAACGTCTCTTCAAGAAGCTTGTAAGCCGCTTCTTTCATTTGATGAGAATACTTGATGTCCGACTGAATACTAAAAATCTTCGGAATATCATCCCCGATGCCCAAGCAGACAATCTCAATACCCGCGCGTTTCAAATCTTGCTCAATGTCAGTTAGAAGTTCGGCATCGGAACACAATCCGTCCGTGATCAAAAAGATAATTTTGCGGGACTCTTTTCGATTGACAAGCTGAGCCGCCGCTGAATTGATGGATTGTCTGACTGGTGTATAGCCGAAAGGCCTTAAAGCGCAAAAGCGATCCAAACAAGAAGCAACGGTCTCATCAAAACGCTTGACCTCTAACAGCGTCTGACGTTCAACACCCGGAAAAGCATAAACCGAGCTTCGGCATCCGCTTACGGAATCTGCCATTCCTGCGATTGCCTGGGCACACAAAGATCCCGTTCTCATATCTTCGCGCGTCATCGAGCCGCTGCGGTCTAAAAGCACGCACATCGCAACTGACGGACGAAGCTCGGACTCTTCGTATCGAAACACTCTGGTGTCGCCGACATACAACCGGCTCAGTCTCTTGGGCTCCAGGTCTCTGCCGCTTCTCGCATAACGCGTAGGCTGGAAACTCAATCCCTGCAGGAACCGATGAAACTGCTGGGACCCCCCGCGTAGCAGCTTTTCTGCTTCCGCTTTGAATTCCGGATCTACACGAGGGCTGAGTTCACTTCTGACCGTCGGCCAAACGGCGGCTTTACCGGTCGGATTCTCGCCGGTTGCTCCTCGATAGTTTTTATAGTCTTCTTCCATGGCGCGATGGATATCCGCGTCCTTAAGATCATCATCCTCGAACAGAGCGTCAAAGTCCTCCGACTTTTGCTTATCTTTCTTCGGAGTTTTGCCTTTTCCTTCAGAAAGGACCGATGCACCTTTTGATGAAGAGTCGCCGCTGTGTTGGTCGGGACTGCTCTTGTTCTGTTCAGAAAACACCTTTTGAGAAATCGCTTGACTGAATAGTTGTGCAATCTCTCTTGCGCATTGAATAACCGCAACGGTATTCGGGCTTCTGACCGATTCTTCTGCCTTCTGCCTAATCCGCTCAAAGAGCTCCTGACCGAATCTCTGTACAAAAGCATTCTTTGCTTCTTCCGAATAATGCTTTGAGCAGTCGTATTCCAGCATCAGTGCGGTCATGCACCAATAGCAAGTAAGGCAAAGAAGCGCGCCCGGCGAAGTATGTTCGTTGATTTTCGGAAGCTGCCCTGCCCGAGCCATCTTAGAAAAGTGTTCATTGCGCCAAAGATAGCCGCCCGGATATTTTTTATATCCGATGGCATCAATGCGAACGTCTTCCAGAGCATTAACGAGCGAATGCAGACCGCCGAGCGAAGCTACTTCATCAAAGTCACTGTATAAAACATGATGAATCTCATGCGTCCCGTGAGAGAGATAAGCATCAAGAGCGTCCTGAGACTGAAGCAGCGGCTCGCCTAAATAAACGGTCTTGCCGTCCGTACAGGGAGTTCCTGCAAAAATCACTTTGATTTCTTTTCCCGCAGAAAGAGAAGTCAAAATACCGTTTACCGCTTTCAATACAGCGGGTAACGCGATCGTTGTCTGAGACAAAATGAAATTCCTAAAAAGATTCCGGAACCGTGCCCCAAGGCTTTCGCCTTGAGACACTGAACAGGAAGTCGGTTAACCGAAAGGAAAAAGCGATCGGCCGCGAGCAATCATGCCTGCTGCACCGGTAAGCACCTCGCGCCTTTCCTCAAGAGAAGGAAGGGACACGAGAGGTTCGGCCTCTTCCGTTTTGTTCTGCTCGTGGGCTGCACCTGCTAGTGCAAATGCTTCCCGAGCTTTCTCCAGACACTGCATAAAGAGCTTCTTGTTTCGGCACCAGACATGAGTCCGGGCGCCTTCAGCAAGCGCTTCTTCCAGTGCGGCGGAAGCAAGAGCAAATCGGGTTTGTGAGCAGCTCCATGAACGAACCCGTTCATAAAGCGTCCTGACCCGACACACAATCGCTTCCGTGACGTTGGCAGATTCAAGCGCCGCGCAGATGAGATCTGTCTCATCGGCAAAACGCTCGGCCAAGCCGTCCAGAAAAGCATCCTTTGAGCTTCGTTTGCCTGTACCGTGCGCGGCCAAAACAAACGCATCAAACTCAAAGCTGATTCGACGCAGAACGAAATTCGTCGGAGGAAAAACGGCTTCTTTCGAACAACCCGGAGGAATGATGCCTTCGAGCCTCTGAGCAAGAATGTCTTCATAGGCCGGCGCAAAAACTTCATCGCGCCGCCTGCAGAATTCTTTTCTCCAGACACTCAAGGCTCGTTCTGCAACCGCAGCATCCTGCCTTCGCATCACGAAACCGTTGAGGTAAGGTTCGCCCATTTCCTGACACAAAGCCTTGGCTCGCGCTCTGAAGTCAAGAAAAGGTTTCAGCATCACGCCCGGAATAATCCTTCGGCGTTTCATAAACTCCGCGCCTTCCTCAATCGAGGTCTGCTCGGTTGTCGTCCCGCTCCAGACACTGATCTGAAAACAAATCAGCACCAGATCGGAATCTTCCGTCTTGCCTTCTTTCTTTTCGGTTGATAAACAACCGCTGTCTTGCCAAAAACCGCGGTTACCAAACAAATCAGCCATTGGGCCTCCTTAAATAAAAAAGAGAGCCCTTAAGGCCCGTCATCCGAGGGCTTAAAGGCCCTCGAATAACGATGGGTTGAGATGACCGAAATCATCTCTGGAGTAAAGAACGATCGGTCCGTTAGAAAACTGCGCTTAGGCAATATGCTTGCCGATATCGCCGATTTCTAATTCGACCAATTTTTCGACCGCCAATGCGCCGGCTTCTTCCAGACAGTCCGTCAGCGCGATTTTCATCGCACGCCTCAAAGCAACTCGAGGCTCATTCTTCATCGCCGGAGATCGATAGCTCAAAAGAAGTAAGTCTCTGAACCGCAGTAAGACTCGGGTCGAAATCGTTGCTTCCGCAACGGCACCGTCCTCCGTCTGACGGCAATAAGCCTGACGAACTCGGTCCGCCGCCCTCCTCAGACGAACGGAAAATTCTTTCCGCCATTCTTCAAAGGACATGCCTCGGACTTCAAGCTCCGGAGTAGTCGCTTCTAATAAAGAAACTTCAGCCTCCTCGCCCATGTAGTCCATGCGCATTTTCCAAAAGCGGTCGAGCACTGCCGGATCCTGACTAAAGCGTCCCACATAGCGTGAGCCGTAATCTTCCGTCAGTCCCCGCAGATTGTCGGTCATGACAATCCGGGTTCTCGGATGCGGATGAATCACTTCTCCGGTCTCCGGGATATAAAGCGGAGAGCCTTCAAGCAGTTCATTGACCGACAGCCAAAGATCCGGCGGCGCTGCCGACATCTCATTAACAAGAAACACACAGCCGTGCCGCCAGGCCCGCGTGAGCGGACCGTCGGCAAAGCGCATGCTTTTGTCCTTATCAATGACATAGCCGCCGATGAGATCCGTACGGTCCAAGCGGGCGCGTGCGGTAATCGAAATCACCGGCGCGTTCACTCGGGCGCAGTACTGGTTCACAAAGCTGGTTTTGCCCGAGCCGTGCGGGCCGCTGATAAACAGCGGCTCACCCGAACCGATTTCAAACCAGGCGCTCATGATCGACAAAGCGTCCTTTTCAAAAACATAGGAAGGATCCAAGCGAGGAATGAGGCACCGGAGTTCCGGTTCGATATCCTCTAATCGGTATCCTAAAAGTGATCCGTCCTGCATAAATCCGAAAGATTCCAGCGAAACGAATTCGTTTAATACCTGTGACATACAAAGCTCCATATAAAAACGGAGCCTCGTACTCCCTGCGGACGCACAAAGGCCCCGCAGGGTTAAGTAAAAAACGATGCACTCTATGTTTTTGTCAAACAAACCTGTGCACCGAGGCTTGTTTGGTTTTGAGCCATGAGGACGTCATTCCAGTCTGAGCCCGATTGCTCGGGCAGACGCACTTCGACCTCAATGTCGGGATGCCGCTGCTTGATTTCAGCGGCGCCCGCATAAGCCTCCCTTTGACCGATAAAGTTCTTGTCCGAGTCACCGAAAATGATGATTCTGCGGACCGACTTCGGCGGTACAAAGTTGCGGAAATTAAAGGCGGCAACCACCGACCACACCGGAACTCCGAAAAGTTCCGACGCAGACAGCGCCGTCTCAATTCCCTCAGCTAATCCGAGCACGCCGGATTCGTCGGTTTCGGCCAGACGAACAGCGCACCCAGAGAGCTCCTTGCCGAGTACTTTCTTGACCGCCTTAACGGGAGCCTTTCGGCCCTTGTCCAGATAAGTTCGGTGAAGACTGACTCGGTGTCCTTCAGAGTTAACGATCTCGGCCACGAGCCCTTCATAGAAGGAGTGATCCCATGACCGTCCGTCCTCGGAGGGTTGCGCATAACGCAGACGATTCGAGGCACGGAGCGCTGCCGAAAAACACTTTTTCAGGCCTCGGCTTCGAAGATAGGCATAAGCACTGTCTTTCTCGCCCAAGGCATGTGAGGCAGCCCACACTTCTTCTACCGGAGAAGGCTGCTCATGTGTTTTCGAAACTCTGTAGGTTTTCTCTTCATGTATCGGAAGATTGAGAAAGCGGGCCATAAAACGCAGAGCCTCAACGTAACCGAAATTCTTGAGTTTCATCAGAAGATCGACTCCGCTGTGGTAACCGCAGTGACGGCAGAAACTGTCGCCTTTCCCAAACTTGTCGGTGTAAGAGAAACGATCTACACCCGCGCACCAGGGACATTCCAGGTTCTTGGTTTTGAAGATCATTTCATCCGCACCGGCGGACAGAAGAATACTTTTGTAGTGGCCTTGAGCACGAGAAAGGATAGAGTTCACCGTGCTTTGGCTGATACGAAGTTTGCGGGTAGTAAGTTCCATCGGATTGTTCCTTTTAAAGAAAATTCGACGTCCCGCTCTGTCCCCGAATTTTGGCGAACACGGCGGTTCGCCAAAAAAGAGAAGATATTTAAAGGGTGGTAAATCCTTCTGAACAAGTTTCGAATAAATCGAAATTACGCGTCTTGTCTTAACACACGGGCTTATGAAGCAGCCACACATTCAACGCGCCACTATACGGAGATTTTTTTCTTTTAATATGAGCGTTTACCACTAATTTTCTCTAATTTTTATCCCCTCTTTCGGCCTTAAATCCGGTAACTTTCTATTTTGTTAATTATTTATTTTTAACTTTTTGTTTTATAAAGTTTTTTTAAATTCAAAATCCGCAGTCATAAAAGTCTGACTTCTCGTCATCTCTCATCAAAATTGTGACTTTCTGCTTCTGAATTGTTGTTTTGATGCCAAAAGGGGTCGGGTTACTTAAATTGAGGCGCCCTCCTCCCTTTAATTTTCCTAAGAAGGTACAGTAACGCTATTCATTAGGGTTTCTTCTAACCCATTCATAAATGAGGATATAGAAATGGCTGAAACAAAAAGCGTTGCAGGTACACAGACTGAGAAGAACCTTGCAACTTCTTATTTGAATGAATCCCAATCCTACGCTCGGTACACTTTCTATGCACAGAAAGCCGTAAAAGAAAGCTACTTCCCGATCGGATATGCATTTAACGAAACAGCCGCGAACGAACTCCGTCATGCCAAGATCTTTTTGAACTTCTTGCCCGGCGGAAAGCTGGTGGCCGAAGTTCCGACTGATTCTGTAGCTATTGGCTCCACCGAAGATAATCTTAAGATCTCCATCGACGAAGAAAGATACGAAGGCGTTAAGGCTTATCAGGCTTACGCCGAAGTCGCCGACAAGGAAGGCTTCCCTGTTATCGCCTCTCACTTCAGAGCAATCGCTCAGATCGAACAGCACCACTTGGATCGTTTCCAGACCTATCTTGACCAGCTTCAGAAGGGAACCATCTGGAAAAGAGAAAAACCGATTCACTGGCAGTGTCTGGTTTGCGGTTACATCTACGAAGGGACAGAACCTCCTGTTAAGTGCCCTGCCTGCGACCATCCGTACCAGCATTACATCGGCTTGGACATTTATCAGTAATGAGCAAAAAGGTTTGAACTTCTAGAGTTCATAAGCCTGAATAGCTTGAAGAAACGGCACCTGTTTTGCAGCGGGCGCCGTTTATTTTTGCCTTGTTTTCCGAGGTTTCAATTCTACTGTCCGGCCGATGTTTTTAAAATCCATTGGTTAGAGAAATGGAGCTTTGACTTCTGAATATTCGCTGTATCAAAATTTATTTTTCTGCTTTTGCTTCGGTCTCTGAATATTATTTTTCCCGCTAACGCTTACCTCAGATGAAAATCCTCTCTGCCCTCCTCGTACCTATTCTTCTGCTGTCCGGCTGCGCATCCGTGACGGTCTCTAACATCAATAGTCAGGAATATTTGGTTCAGCGCCGCGGCGATGTCATCTCTCAGGGACGGTTAAGCGATCCGACTAACACGGTTCTCACAGCGCTGGGTCTTTCGGACTGTGAAAACAGAGTGCAGTACTGTATCAATTCAGTCGGAGACAGTTCTGTAACGGACAATGAGTCCAAAATTTCTGCACTGGCAGAAATGTGGCTCTTCAAAGCAATGCGTGCGCAAAAAGATGCACAGGTTCTTAAAGATGCAGGTGAATTTCAAGATGAGAACAAACTCAACGCCGAACTTCTTAACGACTATATTCAGACGGCTAAATATTCTTACGCTTATCTGTTTTTCTCCGGCAGAAAAATCAGCGACCGCGCCTTAGAAGATCGACAAACACAGGTGAAGGACTACTACAACTTTGCCGTACAAAATGTCATCGAGCAGCTTTACAGAGCGACTAAAGGCAAAGCGCTAACGGATTTCCCGGTTCGCGAAGGCAAATGGAACATCTATATCAAAAATCCAGAACAGCTATCGGAACACGCTGAAACGGTTAAAGAGCTGATTCCGGATACCGTCCTTTCTTTTAAAGGCCTTAAAAATCAATACTCAGCTGACGGTCTCGGCGCCCGTATGGTGCTCTCCACAGACGACCCCGCAAAGGAAAAAGATCAGCCCTGGCGGCTGATGCCATACTCTTCGGTAACGGCAATGATTTCATTTCCGGGAAAATCTCTGAATCAAATTCTTACCGCCGACGATGTCGTTGTCTCAACGTATGACCCGTCTTTTGTTCAGAGCGTCAAAATCGGAAAAACCGTTGTTCCTTTGTCGGCCAATTTCAGCGGAGCTTATGGTCTTTGGCTCGCCAACTCCGACTTTGCCTCTAACGCACTCAGTACGATTTTCGGACACGGAAATATCATCGATAAGCCTACCGTTTATCTGATGCGTCCTTACCGCAAGGACCTTAGGACTATTATCCTCATTCACGGCTTAGCCAGCAGTCCGGAAGCATGGGTCAATACGGCCAATGAAATTATGGGAGACAAACTCCTACGAGATAATTACCAGATTTGGCAGGTCTACTATCCGACAAACGTTCCGCTCCTAATCAATCGCCAAGAGATTGCGGAAGCTATCAATAAGACCATTGATCATTTCGATCCGTCACGCACAAATCAGGCGAGTAAAAACATCACGCTTATCGGTCATAGTATGGGAGGAATTCTCACGCGGCTCCTTGTGTCGGACTCAGGCAACACGATTATCAATGCACTTGAGCAAAAGTATCCTCAAGCCTCCGATAAAATCAACCAAATGGATCCGAAATTCAAGAGCATTCTTCGGTTCAAACCTCTCCAAGGCGTCACAACCGCAATATTTTTAGCGGCTCCTCATCAAGGCACACCGTACGCCGACGCAAGCTGGGCGAGATACCTGGCATCTTTTGTCAAGCTGCCGCTCTCAATCGTGAACAAGCTCGGCGAAATGACGCTGATGATATTCGGTCAGGACTTACCGAGAGAAATTAACATGACCGGCGTGGATAACTTGTCCGCTAAGGATCCTACGATTCGAGTTTTGGCCAAACTTCCGATTTCACGAAATGTGACGTACTACTCGATCATCGGACGAGAAAATGCCGACGGTCCGCTTGAAGAGTCCTCTGACGGGATCGTTCCCTATTGGAGTTCTCATCTTGAAGGAGCAGCCAGTGAGAAAGTCATCGTCTCCGGTCATTCCGTCCAGGAAACTCCTGAAGCCATCATTGAACTAAGAAAAATTCTGAGAAATCAACTCGTTGACCAAAGCTCTTCAAAACACACAAAAGCCTTGATGGCAAATTGATGCTAGAAACTTTTCCTACAACGGCGTGATCAAGATCGAGACAGAGTTGTACGTCCTAGTAACAAGTCATCGGAGAGAAAAGAATGTTTTTTCTCTCCGATAAATGCCGTGTGCAACGGCAGTTATACATCCGGAATCCGGGAATTTCAGTACGTTGTTATCGGTTCGACCAAGAAATCTATGAGATTTCTAATCTTGATGCCTTCAATATCTCCTGTCATCAAATCTGACAGTGTGAGCACAAGTTTCGGATAGTTATCTTTGATTTGTCTGAGCGGAGAAACTTCTCGCTCTAAATTTTCCGGTGTTAATTGGTAGCAGACTTGTACGTACAAAACAGCCCCGTCCTTAGAGGCCACAAAATCCACTTCTGAGGTGCCTGACTTTCCCACAGAGACGCTGAAGCCCTTTTGTCTCAGATTAAGATAAACGAGGTTCTCTAAGATGCCGGCGATATCTGTCGGCCGATATCCGAGAACAGAATTTCTGATGCCAACGTCAGCGGCATAGATTTTTTCTTGTGTCTCTAAATACTTCCTGCCTTTTAGGTCAAAGCGTTTCACGCGTTCGATGACAAAAGCATTCTCCAAATAACCAAGATAGTTGTAGATCGTTTCAACGCCTAATTTTCGACCTTGGCTTTTCAAGAAATCAGAGATGTTTTTGGCAGAAAAGGTACTTCCGACATTATCAAAAATGAATTGAATGATGCGATTCAAGAGTTCGGTGTCGCGGATATTGTTCCCAAACTCCCGCGAAATAGTTCGGTATTGACTTTTAGTCTTTCAGGTTTCGCG
>ERZ791920.194-NODE-194-length-77480-cov-42.121537_pt1 | contig 77480 bp, 59 predicted proteins | sample MGYA00510136_ERZ791920 | MGnify/ENA primary metagenome ERZ791920 (study PRJEB30046, sample SAMN00792066) | human gut metagenome | study: EMG produced TPA metagenomics assembly of the A metagenome-wide association study of gut microbiota in type 2...
CTGCAGCAATATGCCAGTGGCATCAACGTTAAATAAAGAGAGTAAGGCAGACTCATCTATGCGGGGCTGCCTTATTTTATGGTCTTATGAGAAGGATGGATCCATAACGGCTTATTTAAGTTTTTCCAGGTCATTGGCATCAGGGTGAGACAATGCACAGTCAAAATTCTGGATCAATACATCAAGATTTGCCGGATGATCAGGAGCTTCCTTCATTTTTAAGTAGCGTTCCCGGACAGACTGCGGCATTCTGCCATGCATATCAACTGGAGTATATAGTTTTCCGGTTGAATTGGAAGCAAAGATTGCGGTACGTACAGTAAACAGATTCTTGCATCATTGCTTCAAACATTTTTTCCGGGGTGTCATAGTCTAATATCGAAAATTGGTCTCCATCAACTTCTCGGAGATATGAAGTCTATATTCTCTTAATAATTTTTCTGGGTTCATTAATTCCATCTCCATTCACATTATATCATTTATTTCATATACTATTTTCTTCAGCTGATTTAGTATATGCCACCAAATTATACTATTTTCAGATATTTTGCAAATTCTCTTTTTAACAGCATGATAATATAAGCCTTAGACGGCAGATTAGGTCGTGAAAAGGATGGCACATTGAATGAGGAGTATTGTAAATGGTGTTAAGCAGATATTTAAATTGAGAATGAGCCGGAACTTTTTAAATAAATTGTGATTAAAAAGTGAAAAATAAACATTCATTTTAATATCGTTCGTGTCGAAAAAATGTCATTTCGTGTAAATGGCATTTTTTTTGATGCCTTTTATTGTATAATACCGCTAAGAAAGAATGTATTTTTGTAATGTTTTAGGATGTTGCATAGACACATTGAGCACAATAAAAGGAGGGAGAGTTTATGAAGTATTTAAACTTAAAAAAGATTACTGCGGTGGTATTGTCAATCGGAATGGTATTTTCAAGCAGTGCCGTTACCGGGTTTGCGGCAGATAACAGTAAAAAGATAGCTACGATTCCTAACAGCTATATTAATAAAGTGGCAGAAGATATTGATAATGAATATTTTTATGATGGAACATATGTTGATGATTGGGGGCATACACGTAAGGGCAGGCAGCTTGGAGCGACATATACAAAGGAGTCAACTGAATTTTTGTTATGGGCACCTGCGGCAACATATGTAAAAGTTAATATTTATGCAACAGGTGATGATAATGACAGCAATGCATGTAATATAGGAGCTTATACATTAGAGAAAATGCTTGTAAATGGGGAATGGAATGGAATCTGGACTATAACGCTTGTTGGTGAGTGGGGCGGATTGTATTATGACTATACGATTACCACAACAGATATTACCCATATTGGCAGCGACAGAACAACAAAATATAAAATTCAGGACCCATATTCGGTTGCGGTAAGCAAAGACGGAAAGCGTTCGTATATAACAGATACATCTTCAGTATCTCCTGAGGGTTGGGACAGGGACAGACATGTGTATGTTGATTCGACAAAAGCAAATACTGTTTATAAGATAAGTGTTAAGGATTTCTCATCAGATACCGCATCGGGCATGACTGCAGGCGGAAAGTACAGTGCTTTTACGGAAAAGGGTGCAAAAGTAAACAGTGCGGGAGAGCTTGTATCTGGTATTGATTATCTGAAGGAACTTGGCGTTACGACAGTACAGCTTGCACCGTTTGCGGATTTTGATGGCGACAGTGAGTATGAGATTTTAAATTATAATGTACCTGAGGCAAGCTATGCTTCCAATCCGTCAGACAGCAAGACTGTTATAAAAGAATGTAAAGAGATGATTCAGGCACTTCACAGTGCTGGATTTTCTGTTGTGATGGAGATGCCGTATACGCATGCCTCAGAGGAAAATCCTCTTGAAAAGTCGGTTCCGCGGTTTTATTACAGATTGAATACTGACGCTACAAGGTATACAACAAATACGGGATATGACAATGAGCTTGCCACAGAGCGGAAGATGTATCGTAGTTATATGGTTAATTCCATGAAATATTGGGCAGAGGAATATCATGTTGATGGATTTTCACTGGATTTGATTGACTGTGTCAATGTGAAGTACAAAGGTTCTTCGTATGTATATAAATGGCTGGATGAGATAAAGACATCATTGGCAAAGGAAGATGCCAATCTGGTTATCTGGGGAGATAATTATACAAAAGAAGAAAGACAGAATAAAACTTCCTCTTATGATGAAATAATCGGCAGCACAGGTGGCACTTATGGCGAAAGAAACGAAAAAGCCATAAAAATATACAAGCAGAAAGCAGCAATGAAATATGCTAAGCCGGGAACATTGTTTATGGATGGCGGAGAAGAAATGTGTAACAGCGTTGAGGGAACAACTCTTGCAGACAGCAGTTACATTGAATGGAAGGATTCAGCAGAGTACGCAGATGTAGTCTCATATTACAGAGGACTTATGGAGATACGAAAAGCATTTTCTCCTCTTGCGAAAAGCCAGACAATAAAAAATTCTGAAGTTTATGTGCTTGCAGGTACAAAAGACGACGAGTGGAATACTATGGCAGTATTAAATAATGAGTCAGATGTGTCAAAAGAAATTACAATTCCTGTTCAAGGAAGAGCTGCTACGGACTGGGTTGTTATTGCAAATGGCGAAAGTGCGGGAGTTTTATCACTTGGTGAAGTCGCAGGCTCCGTTGTAACTGTACCTGCGTATACTACAATGATTCTTGTAGATAAGGAAAGCTTTGATGATGTGGCTGTAACATCAGGAAAAGGAAAAGTAATTGTTAATTATGTGATAAAAGACAGTGAGCAGAAGTTACGTGAATCGATTACACTTCAGGGTACATCGGGAACGAATTATGCGGTACCTGAAAATATTAAGATTCCATCAGGATATACTTTTTTAAGCAAGACAGGCGATGAAAAGGGTGTGTATACATCAGAAACACAGACAGTTACATATTATTATAATGCGATTAATCCGGATACAGTGGTAGACGGTATTAAAAATAATGGAGTATACTGCGAGAAGGCACAGTTTAAAGTAACTTCTTCCGATTATACACAGGTAATGGCAGGAAATAAAACGCTTACACCTGATGTGGACGGTATTTATACTGTATCTGCAGCAGATGGCACACAGACAATAACATTGACGGATAATGAAGGATACAGCATTTATCTGTCTGTTACCGTAAATGCGAATCATACAATGGATAACAGCGACTGTACGAAAGAATCAATATGCTCTGTCTGCGGAAAAATATTTCTGGCACAGGCAAATCATAAGTTCAGCGACACATGGACAAAAGACGATACTTATCATTGGAAAGTGTGTGAGAATGACGGCTGTACGGTAACAACAACAAAGACAAAACATAGTGGTACAGATGATGGTGATTGTACAACACCTGTAATTTGTGAATGTGGTGAGATTGTTACAGCAGCAAAGTCAGAACATATATATGGTGAATGGAAGTCAAATGGTAACGGCACACATACCCACAAATGTACAACGGCAGGCTGTACTATAGAAGAAACAGAAAGCTGTGTAGGCGGAGAGGCAACATGTAAAAAGAGAGCCGTCTGCACGGATTGTAATGCTGAATATGGTACTTTAAATCCTGCAAACCACAGTGGAGAACAGGTATGGGTACAGACAGAAAAAACTCATCAGAAAAAATATGACTGTTGTGGTGCAGAGGTAACTAATATAGCAGATCATATCTGGGAGAATGGACACTGCACGGTATGTGGATACGATTGTATTCATACAGGTGGAAAAGCAACCTGCACGCAGAAAGCGGTTTGCAATATCTGCCATAGTGAATATGGAGAAATAAATGCAGACAATCATTCGGGTGTGGAAAAATGGATACAGACAGCAACAACACATGAAAAGAGATATGATTGCTGCGGTAAAGTGACGATAGAACAAGAAAATCATAAGTGGAAAGATGGTGCTTGTGAAACATGTGGTTATGTATGTGTACACAGCGGAGGAGAAGCAACATGTACAAAGGGTGCAGTTTGCGAAACCTGCGGCAAGGAATATACAGATAAAGATATGGCAAACCACAATGGAAATCAGGTATGGGTACAGACAGAAAAAACTCATCAGAAAAAATATGACTGTTGTGGTGCAGAGGTAACTAATATAGCAGATCATATCTGGGAGAATGGACACTGCACGGTATGTGGATACGATTGTATTCATACAGGTGGAAAAGCAACCTGCACGCAGAAAGCGGTTTGCAATATCTGCCATAGTGAATATGGAGAAATAAATGCAGACAATCATTCGGGTGTGGAAAAATGGATACAGACAGCAACAACACATGAAAAGAGATATGATTGCTGTGGTAAAGTGACGATGGCACAAGAAAATCATAACTGGAAAGACGGTGCTTGTGAAACATGTGGTTATGTATGCGTACACAGCGGCGGAAAAGCAACATGTACAAAAGGTGCGGTTTGCAAAACCTGCGGCAAGGAGTATACAGATAAAGATATGGCAAATCACAGTGGAAAGGTAGTATGGGTACAGACAGAAAAAACTCATAAACAGGCATATGATTGCTGTGATAAGGAAGTATCGACAAGTGAAGCACATGGTTGGAAAAACGGTGTATGCACGGTTTGTGATTATCAGTGTAAACATGCAGGCGGAAGTGCAACATGTGTGAAGAAAGCGGTGTGTACAATCTGCAGCGAAGAATATGGCACTTACAATATGAGTATGCATGAAGGCTTGAAGTCAGTAGCGGCAAAGGCGGCTACCAGGACAGATGAAGGAAATATTGAATACTGGTATTGTAAAGATTGTGACAGATATTACATCAAGCAGGATGGGCTTGTTGAAATTGAAAAATCACAGACTGTGGTTGCAAAGATTACAGATACAACATTATCGGACGATACGGGTAAAGGCGGTAAGACAGAGACAGTAAAAGAACAGACGCCTGATACAGGAGATAATAAACGTGTATTTGCATGGCTTCTTATGTTTATAATAGGAGGGGCGGCAGCAGGATTAACGATTAAAGGTAAAAAGACAGAAAATTAATATTTAAAAATGCCGGAATTTTGCTCCCCGTGCGGGGCGGGATTCCGGTTTTTACATGTTTTGGTTTTATTTATTGGATTTTTATAATTTTTTATATATTGATAGTTAAATGTTTGACATAATAACAGTTTCTTAATATAATATTAAGAATATGATGCGTTTTGCATTAAATATTTAAGAAAGAGAGAAAAATTATGAACGAAAAACAAGAGTTCAAGCCGTATATTCCGGCTGATAAGGTGATGCCTGAACTTACAGTTACATCTGTAATCATAGGTGTTTTATTAGCTGTATTATTTGGCGGTGCCAACGCATATTTAGGTCTGCGTGTTGGTATGACAGTTTCGGCTTCTATTCCTGCGGCCGTTATCTCTATGGGAATTATTCGCTTTATTTTAAGAAGAGATTCTATTTTAGAGAACAATATGGTTCAGACAATCGGTTCTGCAGGTGAATCTGTTGCGGCAGGTGCAATCTTTACACTTCCTGCATTATTTATGTGGGCTCAGGAGGGCGGCACATCTATGCCTTCTTTGATAGAGATAGCACTTATTGCATTAATTGGTGGTTTCCTCGGAGTATTATTCATGATTCCACTTCGTAGTGCATTAATTGTTCAGGAGCATGGCGTGTTACCTTATCCTGAAGGACAGGCATGTGCTGAGGTATTAGTTGCCGGAGAAGAAGGCGGTGCTAAGGCAAGTACAGTATTTGCGGGTCTTGGTATTGCAGCTGTTTATAAGTTTATCGCTGATGGACTTAAAGTATTCCCTAGCGAGGTTGATTTTACTATCAAGCCATACAAGGGTTCGGCTGTTGGTGCAGATGTACTGCCAGCACTCCTCGGTGTCGGTTATATCTGTGGACCTAAGGTATCTTCATACCTCTTGGCAGGTGGTTCCGTAGCGTGGTTTATGATTATGCCATTAATCGCTTTGTTCGGTGGAGACAACATTATTGGACCTGCTACAATTCCAATATCACAGATGGGTCCATCACAGATATGGTCTAATTATGTGCGCTATATCGGTGCAGGTGCGGTTGCTGCCGGCGGTATTATAAGCTTAATCAAGTCATTACCGCTTATTGTAAAAACATTTAAGCAGGCAATGAAAGGCTATGGCAAGAAAGCAGACGGTGAGGAGACAAGATCAACTAAGGATCTTCCTATGACTTTGGTTGTATTGGGTATTGGCGTGCTTGCAATTATCATGTGGTTAATCCCGGCGATTCCTGTTAATCTTCTCAGTGCGATTATTATTATTATCTTTGGTTTCTTCTTTGCAACTGTATCATCACGTATGGTTGGTTTAGTAGGAAGCTCAAATAACCCTGTATCAGGTATGGCTATTGCGACACTTCTTATTTCGTCAGCAATTCTTAAAGCTACAGGTACAATAGGTATGAATGGCATGGTAGCCGCTATAAGTATCGGCTCTGTAATTTGTATTATCGCAGCTATTGCAGGTGATACATCACAGGATTTGAAGACAGGCTATATAGTAGGTGCAACACCTTATAAGCAGCAGATTGGTGAGCTTATCGGTGTGGCTGTATCTGCTGTTACAGTAGGCGGAGTTCTTTATTTGCTTAATGCAGCATGGGGATACGGTTCTAAAGAATTACCTGCACCACAGGCTACTCTTATGAAAATGGTAGTTGAAGGCGTAATGGGAAACAGCCTTCCGTGGGCACTTGTATTTGCAGGTGTAGCCATTGCTATAGTTGTTGAAATTCTTCAGATTCCTGTACTTCCTTTCGCAGTAGGTCTTTACCTTCCGATTTATTTAAGTACACCGATTATGGCAGGTGGACTTGTAAGACTTTACTTCGATAAGAAGAAAGGTCTTTCAGAGGAAGAACGTAAAATTAAGGTTAATCAGGGAATCCTTTACTCATCAGGTCTTATTGCAGGTGAAGGTCTTGTTGGTATTCTTTTAGCTGTATTTGCTATTATTCCTGTAGGAACAGAAACTCTCGGAGATGCTATCAATTTATCAAAGGTTATTAATATTGGTAACATTGGCGGTCTTGTATTCTTTGTGGCACTTATTGCAACATTAATAGCATTTATTAATAAAAAAGAAAAAAAGACAAATTAAAAAAAATGTGATATAATAAATCTGTTGGCTTTCATGCCGACAGATTTATTATTTTTACGAAAAATTCTGCTTTTTTGATAAAGAGTTTTATTTAAGGAGGTTTCATGGCTAAGCAAAAGGAGAATTACTTAGACTATGTTCCAAAACATAATTCATTATTTGAATTTAGGGATAACAAGAAAGGGCATGTTGAAATTAAAGTTCATAATAAAGGTCTTTTTAACAGAATAGCACAGCTTATTGCGAAAAAGCCCAAGTACAGTTATATTGAATTAGATGAATTTGGTACATATATATGGCGTCAGATAGACGGAGTACGAAGTATTTATGACATCGGACAGCTTGTAAAACAACATTTTGGAGAAAAGGCAGAACCTTTGTATGAGCGTTTATGCCAGTTTACAAAGATACTTCATAAAAATCAGTTTATTGTTTATACTAATAAGATTAAACAAAAATAATATTAATAAAATGTTTTAAAGGAGTTAAGACATGAGAGTATTATCCGAATTAGAACCTAAGAATGTGTTTTCATTTTTTGAGGATATTTGCAATATTCCGCATCCATCTTATAAAGAAGAGAAGATTAGCAATTATCTCGTTGAATTTGCCAAGGCAAGAAATCTTGAATATTATCAGGATTCACTTTACAACGTGATTATAATAAAGGAAGCATCAAAAGGATATGAAGATGTTGCACCTATTATTCTTCAGGGACACATGGATATGGTATGTGAAAAGACACCTGACTGTGATAAGAACATGGACAAAGAAGGACTTGACCTTGAAGTTAATGGGGATTTTGTTTCTGCCAAGGGAACAACACTTGGTGGTGATGACGGAATTGCGGTTGCCTATGCACTTGCGATATTAGATGATGACAGCATTGCACACCCACGTCTTGAATTTGTGTGTACCGTATCAGAGGAAGTAGGCATGGAAGGTGCTGCAGGCATTGATGTGTCAATGTTAAAAGGAAAGAAGCTTCTCAATATGGACAGCGAAGATGAGGGAATCATGCTTGCAAGTTGTGCCGGAGGATGTAGTGCACAGGTTAAACTCAGATTAAACAGAACAGAAATGACAGGAACAAAACTTCGTATTTCTATATCGGGACTTACGGGAGGTCATTCGGGTGTTGAGATTGACAAGGGAAGAGGAAATGCAAATGTTCTCATGTCAAGAATTCTTCGTGATGCCGCCAAGAAAGCACCAATATTTATTGTATCTGTTGATGGAGGCAAAAAAGACAATGCCATTCCGAGAGAATGTTTATCCGAAATTATCGTTGAAGCAGATAAAGCTGAGGCAGTTAAAGCTGCTGTTGAAGAAACTGTAAATGAGATAAGAGAAGAATTTGCGACATCTGATGCGGATTTTAATGTTACAACAGAATTATCAGATGGATGCAGCGTTAAAGCTGTTACAAAGGAAGACAGTGCCAAAGCGGTTGCACTTATCCAGTCACTTCCTAACGGAATAATGAGAATGAGTCAGGATATTGATAATCTTGTTGAAACTTCACTTAATCTTGGTATAATTTCATTAGATGAATCAGGTATCTGTCTCAGATTTGCCCTTAGAAGTTCAGTCGGAGCTGCATTGAAAAATCTTAAAAACCAGATTGCATGTGTAAGTAAAACATACGGTGGAAGTGTTGAATTTACAGGAGAATACCCAGCTTGGGAATATAAGAAAAATTCAAAACTTCGTGATGATATGGTTAATATATTTGAACAGATGTATGGTAAAAAACCTACTATTGAGGCAATTCATGCAGGCGTCGAATGTGGTATACTTGCAGGAAAGATTGAAGACCTTGACTGCATATCTATGGGACCGGATATTTTTAATATTCATACAACTGAAGAGCATTTAAGCATTTCTTCTGCAAAGAGAATGTATGAGTATATACTCAATGTAATAGCATGCAAATAATATGCAATAGATAAAAAATTTTTAAAACGAAAGGATGAATTATTATGATTTACGCTTCACTTAATGCAAAAAAAGGTAACTATGAGTATCCGGCAGCAATTGCCACAGCTTTGGAATTTCTTGCAAAGCCTGAAACAAAGGAACTTCCTGTAGGAAGATATGAACTTGACGGAGATAACATTTATGTTCTCATTCAGGATCAGACAACTGCACCTGTAGAAAAGAAGCGTGCAGAAAGCCACAGAAACTATATTGACATTCAGTATCTTTTTACAGGAAAGGAAGTACAGGGATACGCACCTCTTCTTCCGGGCGTAAAAGGTGAAGAGCCTGCCGGAAAGGACAATATTTATTATGATGAAGTAGCTGACGAACAGTTCGTTACATTACATCCGGGTGAATTTACAGTATATTTTACTAACGATATTCATCGCCCTAACTGCACAATGGACGAACCTGTTAATATTCATAAAGCAGTTGTAAAGATTAAGGAAAGCCTTATTAAGTAATAAATTTATATAAGGTTTGTAATATAAGTTGCTTTTTTGAAAGGAGACGTGATGATTGTTTTATGTCTCCTTTTTGCTATATGATTTTTTATACGCTGTTTATAATGGAGTCAGATTAAACATGGAATTATTGGATATAGTTGATGAAAATGGGATACCAACAGGAAAAACCATTGAGAGAAAGATTGCACATAGTGAGGGAATAAGGCACAGGACTGCACATGTGTGGATTATAAGAAAGACGGATAATGGAGCAGAGGTTCTTCTTCAGAAGCGTGCGATGGGTAAGGATTCATTTCCGGGAAGATATGATACTTCTTCGGCAGGTCATATACAGGCTGGTGATGAACCTGAAGAATCTGCAATAAGAGAGATGAAAGAAGAACTTGGAATAGATGCATCCGTCAGTGATTTGTATTTTGTTGATAAATTTGTAATTAATTATAAAAAAGAATTCTATGGAAAGATGTTTAAGGACAGCGAGATAGCTTTTGTTTATGTATATACCGGATCTGTGGATATCGACAAGCTTACATTACAAAAAGAAGAGCTGGACAGAGTGGACTGGTTTAACTTAGAATATGTTTATGAGGAATGTAAGAAGCATAATCAGAAGTTTTGTGCACCGATTGATGGTTTAGAGATTGCGAGAAAATATGTCTGTGAATATGGAATCTGAGATGGATTTTGATGATAAGAAGTTTTATATGAATTATCTTGACGGATTAACGGATGATATGCCGGATGAATTTTTCAGGCTGGCACAGGTATTTGAACTGAATTTGTTTGAACCTGTGAGGATTGATGGCAGCAGTGACATTTATGCGGCATATATTATGAATGATGCAGTTGAAAGCTTTTTTGTGTTTGAACAGCCGGTAATCACAGGTACATACAAAGATATTGAATCTGAGCAGATTGCGGGAGTGGAAAAGCTTGATGATAGTTATATGCTTATAGTAAATCAGGGTGGAGAGAATGTATTTACAATAAAGTTTGTAAAGCTTAGTATTACATCGACATATTTTAATTATGGCTGTATGGGTCATTTCTGGGTAAAAGGATATGAATATTTAAGGCAGCTTGAATACCAGTTTGCAGTTATACGCGATAAATACCGTTTTCTTGGAAGTTCATCCTGCAATGAAAAAGAACTTGTGTTTATGAGGCTGGCAGATTTTCCACCGGTTAAAAAGTACAGGTCAGTTCCAAAAGCATATTATGTGCCTTATCCCGATTCAATATATCCTGAAGCTGTCAGTTATCTCATGGAAGCCGCAAGAAGTGTCGGTGATAGAAATATGGAACGGATGCTTAAAATTTATCAAAAAAAGCCGGACAGCTTAAAATGTAACATTATTGCATCTATGTTTCATAAAAAATCGCATGGACGATTTATAGATAAGATTATCAACGATATGAGGGATGCTGCATCTTCATATGACAGAAGAAAGTTTGACAAAGAAGAGGAAATACAGAACCGGAAAATACATGAAAAAGCTTTAAAAATTATGAATAACTTTAAGCAAAAAGGGTATGAATGCTTTCTTTACAGAGAAGAGCCGTTTGTATATTTGAAAGATACGATTACATACAAAGAGCATGTGCTTGTATTTAAAAACCATGGACTTAATCGAAAGTGTGATATATATACCATAACCAATGATGAAATGTTTTATAAATGAGAAAAATAATATAATAAAAAGTATACTTAAAGGCGTGGGAGAGATTCCGCGTTTTTTTTCTGAAAATATGTTGGAAAGGGTTTATATAAATGAACATACCAGAAAGAGCGACGAAAGAACAGGTACATTTCACGGATATTGCAATATGTTTCTTAAAGAAGAGATTCACAGAATGTCATTTCCTAAGACTTTTACGATTCTTGATAAAAAAGCAGAACTTGATATGATTAAGAATGTAGCTGAGGATATGGGTATTTCACTTAAAGATAATACTGCAAAAAAGATAATGAGTGATATAGATATGTCAAAGCAGGATATGTCATATGTTGAGCTTATGTCTGGAATTGATAAGAAAAGGTAGAACTGGCAGATTTGCTAAACCATTTTGCCCTGTTTTCGGCACAGGATGAAGATGGTGAATATAACGTTGTTAAGGTTATGACTATTCACACGTCAAAAGGACTTGAATTCGATACTGTATTTGTACCGGTTGATTGTATTAATAACAGCAGAATATTAATTAAAGGGGAAACTGAGCAGATGCTGCCTAAGTTAAAGTTTGATGTTGGAGATATTGTCAGACACAAAGTATTTGGTGTCGGTGAGATTATTAAAATTGATAATATAACGCAGACATATGAAATTCAGTTCAGGAATATAAGAGGAACAAGAAGAATAATGTTTCGTGCAGAGCTTGAAAAAATCAGTCAGCCGGATTAATTCGTATAATTGATATGAATTTTTGTTTTGACGGATAAAAACATATGGAATTTCCTAACATTGTGGAGACAAAGAGTAAAGGAGAAAAAATGTATCTGATTTCGGCTTATTTTGATGAACATACAACAAGGCAATTACAGCGGTTTATTGATGCAGTTGCACAAAATACGGGAAATACTTATATGATTGACAATAATGTGCCACCGCATCTTACAATATCAAGTTTTGAGACAAGAAATCCACAAAATCTCTGCGATGATTTTGTGAAGCTGTCGGAATTGGAATCCCATGATATAAATATATTTTCTGTAGGCGAATTTTTGCCATATGTTATTTATGTGACGCCCGTATTGGATTTGCATTTGCAGCAAACAGCAGAAAAGGTTTATAATATTTTAGCAGTGCGTGAGGATGTGACAATTAACCGTTGTTATAAACCGTATAGTTGGTTTCCGCATATTACGTTGGGAAAGAAACTTGAAAAAGAGCAAATGATTGCGGCTGTAAGAGCAATGCAGACACATTTTATACCGCTTAAAGGTAAAATTGTGAGATTGGGGCTTGCACAGACGAATCCACACAGAGATATTTGCACGGTTGATTTGAAGTGATTGATTGTTGAGAGATATGATGATATATGAAGTGATTGATTGCTGAAATATATAAATATTTAATGGAGACAATATTATGAAATTTACGATAGATACACATACACATACGTTAGTTAGTGGACATGCTTATAACACAATAGATGAGATGGCGGCTTTCGCCTTTCAAAAAGGCGTTACACATCTTGCTATAACAGATCATGCACCAAAGATGCCAGGAAGTACAGGTGTTTTTTATTTTTCAAATATGGGAATAATCCCAAGGATGAAAAACGGGGTGAAAATATATATGGGGTGTGAGGCTAATATTATGGATTATGAAGGAAATATTGACCTTAGCGAATATGGGCTTAAAGGCTGTGATGTTGTTATTGCAAGTCTTCACATTCCTTGCATCAAACCCGGAAGCATAGAGGAAAATACAAATGCTTTAATAAAAGTAATGGATAACCCGTATGTCAATATAATAGGGCACCCTGACGATTCAAGATACCCTGTGGATTATGAGCGTCTTGTAAAAGCGGCAAAGGAAAAGCATGTTCTTCTCGAGTTAAATAATACATCATTAAATCCCGACGGTCCGAGACAGGGAGCATATGATAATGATGTCAAAATGCTCAATCTTTGCAAGGAAATGGGTGTCTGTATTTCAATTGGAAGTGATGCTCACATAAAAGAAAGCATATGCGGATTTGACAGGGCATATCAGGTTATTAAAGATACAGAATTCCCGGAAAAACTGATAGTGAACAGCGATTATAAGCTGTATGAATCGTATATTGGGAAGAGGAAATTATAGGCGGTTAAAAAGTTATGATAAAAAATATCGTAAAAGGAAAACACATTTTTTCAAGAAAGGCAAAACCTGCAACGGAAACTGACAAGCAGGTTGTAACAGATTTGATTGACACACTGCGTGCCAACCGTGAAATTTGCGTCGGCATGGCTGCAAATATGATAGGTGTAAACAAATCAATAATAGTTGTTTCGGCGGGACCGTTTCAATTTGCAATGGTTAATCCTGTGATAACAAAAAAGTCAGGTGAATATAAGACAGAAGAGGGATGCCTGTCACTGGACGGAGTAAGACCATGCATAAGATATGAAGAGATAGAAGTTGATTATCTTGACAGTAATTTTAAGCCGCAGCATGGAAAATACAGCGGATTTACGGCACAGATAATACAGCATGAGGTGGACCATTGTAATGGAGTGGTGATATAATATTGTGAACAAAATAGGTCAGAATTTAGAAGTAGAATGTTATTACTAAAATTTGTACAATGTACAGAAATAAGGAGTGACAATATGGAGATTAAAAGAAACGCATAATTTGCAGGAGAAATAAAGTATGATTATAAAATATGCCTCAAAAGAAGATGTTGAGGCGATTTCTGCTGTTGAGAGGGAATGTTTTCCTCCGTCAGAAGCAGCTACTGAAAAAGAGTTTATTGAAAGGGTAAAGCATTACGGAAATCATTTTTGGCTGATGTATGAAGCTGAAAAGCTGATTGCGTTCGTTGATGGATTTGTTACTGATGAATATGATTTAACCGATGAGATGTATGAAAATGCAGCCATGCACAATGAAAATGGTGCTTGGCAGATGATTTTCGGAGTGAATACACTGCCGGATTATCGCAAACACGGATACGCCGCACAATTGATTTGTCGTGCGGTTGACGATGCAAAGCAGCAAGGCCGCAAAGGGCTTGTTTTGACATGCAAGGAGCGGCTTATTCCGTATTATGAAAAATTTGGCTTTAAAGATGAAGGTGTGACGGATAAGTCTATACACGGAAATGTTGAGTGGCATCAAATGCGGCTGACTTTCTGATGAAATTTTTATGAATGAAAATTATATAATAAACAAATATAAAAATACAAAAAGAGGTACATATCATGGAATTACAGGATGTATTAAATGAAAGACGAAGTATCAGAAGTTATGATTCTGATAAAAAAGTTACAAAAGAGCAGCTTGAAATTATTATAAATGCAGCTATATTGGCTCCTTCATGGAAAAATTTACAGACGTCAAGATATTACTGCATTTTATCGGATGAAATGATTAAAGAATTCTCTGATAAATGTCTGCCGGAATTCAATCAGAAAAATTCAGAAGGAGCGGCACTTGTCGTAACAACATTTGTAAAAGATTGTGTTGGATTTGACAGATTATCGAAAGAGCCTGTCAATGAATGTGCCAATGGCTGGGGATATTATGATTTGGGGCTGCAAAATGAAAATTTTGTCCTTAAAGCAAAAGAATCGGGGCTTGACACATTGATTATGGGAATTCGTGATGGTGAGGCAATAAGAGAATTTCTTAACGTACCCGAAGCCGAACAGGTTGTTTCTGTAATTGCGGTTGGATATGCTGCTGATGCTGCTCAGATGCCAAAAAGAAAAAGTGTTTCGGACATAGCAAAATTTTATTAAATAATCGGTGCGTGAAGCTTTCGTAAAATTTTAAATAAGACCACATGTAGAAACGGTATGCCTTTTGTCCAAACTCCACGAAGCGAAACATCATGTGAATGTGAAACTTGATATGGATGAGATGGATTTGACAGCTGCGGAGAGGCACTAAAGGTCCAGGGAACCTTGGCCCAGCACGGACCGAAGCGGAGCGTAGACAGGCGACTTATGAGGAGATAAAGAAGTACGTAGCGGAGCATAATGATGGGATGAAGGTATCTAATCTGTATATTGCACAGATAAAGCAGAAGCATGGAATTATAGAAAGAGAAAACTATAATAAGCCAAAATCTGAGAAGGGCAGACAGCCGGAATGCCCAAAAGAAAAAGAAATAGCAGAACATGGTGGAGGAATAGAGATGGCAAATAAAATAGTTAGGGAAATTATTCACGCAAAAGGAATTGATATTGGGATTTACACGAAAGATTTTGAAAATGAATATATTTCGTTGACAGATATTGCAAAATATAGAAATGATAATGATCCCAGATTTGTCATTCAGAACTGGATGCGAAACAGAAATACAGTTGAGTTTTTGGCTGTTTGGGAAGAACTTCATAATCCAGATTTTAACCGTGTGCAATTCGAGGCGGTTAGAAGTGAGGCAGGATTAAATAGGTTTGTTATGACGCCAACCAAATGGATTGAACAGACCAATGCTATTGGAGTAGTGTCAAAAGCAGGCAGATATGGTGGAGAAACTTATGCACATAGCGATATTGCAATGGCATTTGCCATATGGATTTCTCCGGAATTTCAACTGTATATTATGAAAGATTACCGCAGGTTAAAACAAGATGAAAACAGTCGACTTTCATTGGACTGGAACTTGAACAGGGCTTTATCAAAGGTGAACTACCGTATTCACACGGATGCGGTGAAGGAAAATTTGATTCCACCAGAGCTGACACCAGAACAGATTGCTTATACATATGCCAGTGAAGCAGATCTTTTAAATGTTGCTTTATTTGGTCAGACTGCAAAGCAATGGAAAAATAATAATCCGGGTAAAAAGGGGAATTTGCGTGATGATGCAAATTTAAATCAGGCAGATGGATACATTAGCCAGTACCAATTTATCAGCGGTTTCGGCACTTCCTGGAGTTGATATATAAATTGAAGAAAGAAAAAATCAAAGGACGCATGAAAAAACTTTGTTTTTTCACACGCCCATAAATGTTATTACAAAAAACAGGTGCATGAAGAAATGCTGGATGTTTTATACGTTGTTTTTATACCTTGTTTCGGTTAATAAAATATCCGTGATATACGCCGAGTACACTTGCAAATGCAACATGCTATATCACAGTAAAAGTCTGTATAGCCAAAATTATAAAAATAGGTCGGTCTTTTGGACTGACAACTCTGAAAGCACACATTTTGGCAAGACGACTAGATACAAAATATGCAAGTAATCCTATGATTATGTATTCTATCCACATTCCTTTCCGACAATAAAAAAAGACAACAAACGTACCTATACGTCTGACAGTGGATAGGCGACATTTATTGTCTTGTTATCATCATTTATATTTATTGTTTTAGCAACTTTTGAAGTTTAACAGAAAAATAAGATTTTTGTCAAGTGGATAAGGATAAAAAAGGATAACAAAACTTCTCTTATATGATTATTTATGGTAATATATAAATAAAGTTTGGATTGTAATAATTATTTGCAGACGTTATGATTAACAGATTTGGCAAAGATATAATAAAGATGGATTGAGGAGACAAATAAGTGAGGCTGAAGAATATAAAAATTTCAAATTATAGATGTTTTAAGGAGACAAGTATTGATTTTGATAATCGTGTAACATTGATTGTCGGAAAGAACGGTGCAGGTAAAACAGCAATATTAGATGCGGTGGCGGTTTCTGTCAGTACATTGCTACTCGGAATAGATGGATGTGCAAGCAGAAGTATTTTAAAAGATGATGCGAGATATGAATTTCATGATCTTGACGGTGTAATTGATCCGCAGAGACAGTTTCCGGTAAGCATTGACAGCATAGGTGATTGTTTCGGTAAAAAGAATGTGGAATGGATTCGTTCTCTCAATTCTGAGAATGGCAATACAACAATAAAAGATGCAAGAAAATTAACTGATATTTCTAAGGAAGCACAGAATAGGATTATGACAGGAGATAAATCATTAATACTGCCGTTAATATCCTATTATGGTACAGGGCGTCTGTATGCACAGAAGAAAGAAAAGAGAAATATTAAATCTTTAACGGAATTTAAACGTCAGGTGGGATATTTAGATTGTATGGCGGCTGAATCCAATGAAAAATTGATGCTTAACTGGTTTCAGATTCAGACATTAAAAAGTCTTTTAGAACAGCAGAAAACAGGTGTGGTAGAAAAACCATTATTGTTAAGGACCGTTGAAATAGCTATTTGTAAGTGTTTTGAGAGAATTAGCGGTTATAAAAATACAGGTATAATATTTGACCTTGATACACATAGATTAGTATTGGAATTTGAGACTGTAAATGGCAGTTTACAGAAATTTGCGATGGATGAAATGAGTGATGGGTATAAAAATACACTTAGCATGATTGGAGATATTGCATATCGTATGGCTGTATTAAATCCTATGCTTGGTGAAAAAGTATTGGAAGAAACGCCGGGGGTTATATTAATTGACGAGATAGATTTGCATTTACATCCACAATGGCAGCAGACCATTATAAGTGATTTAAATGCAATTTTTCCGAACATACAATTTATTGTCAGTTCACATGCTCCCGAAGTAATTAATTCAGTTTCCAAAGAACAGATTCGTATTTTGGACAATGGGAAAATTTATATGCCTGCGGCACAGACATATGGAAGAGATGCAAATTCCATACTAAGAGAGGTTATGAATGTGTCGGAACGTCCGGCTGATATAACTGAACGTCTGAATGTATTTTATGTATATATGGATAATAAGGAATATAAAAAAGCTGATAAAGTTTTATCAGAAATTGAAGATATAGTTGGCACGACGGATCCTGATATTGCGTCGGCACGAACATCACTTGATTTAGAAATGTTATTGGGAGAATAATATATGATTGTTGTAAGAAGAGGAAAAGAGCCGGACAGCCTTTTACAATTTCGCAAACAGTATCCCGACGCGGATTATGAGAGGGACATGCCTTCAAATGTGCTTAAAGATGTCAGAGAGCAGATGTGGGAAGAACAAAAACATCTGTGTGCTTATTGCATGAAAAAAATTGATAATCCCGGTGTTGTAAGAATAGAACATTGCAGACCACGAAATCCGCAGAATGAAGCTGATTACGATAAAAAAGCAGCATTGGATTTTAAATGGATGCTGGGTGTCTGCTACGGTAACAGTTTAATGAAAGGTGTAAATCCCGATGATATCACATGTGATGCACATAAAGGAAATGCAGAGCTTAATGTAAATCCATTTGATGAAGTATCTGTCAGAAAGATTAAGTATAAAGAGAACGGTACAATATATTCTGACGACGTGGGAATTAATGAAGATGTGACAAAAACATTGAACTTAAATTGCCAGGCGGTGTCTTTGCCACAGACTAGAAAGAATGTTCTGCTGGCGGCAAAAAACAGGATTATGAAGAAGTGTGAAGGCAAGTCACATGAAGTATATATGCGTGAATTGGAACGTACATATGAAAGCCTTGTGCACGAACGAAATCTGACACCTTATTGTGGAATTATTATTTCTTGGCTTGAAAGTAAATTGAAAATATTATGATTTGATAAGAATTTAATGGAATAGAGAAATATCGAAATATAATATTGGAGTAAGAGTAATTTATTATTTATTTGATTATTTCTTCATGTAAGTTTTAAATCTATTGTTAATAATAGGTCTTCTATGAAATATATATTATCATAGAAGACCTATTGCTTAATACTTAAAAATTTTAATACTTTCAAATAATGTGGCGTTTTCAATTACATTATATAAGCATTAATTTATCATATTTATTTCTTGTTACTTAAACCTAAAAGATAATCACTAGACACGTTGTATAATTTACATAGAGTAAGCAAATGTCTTATGGGTAATTCATTTGCACCTCGTTCATATCTTGCATACATAGTTTGTGATGTACCCAATACATGTGCGACATACGCTTGTGTATAATCAGAATCTTCTCTGAGATTTCTAATTCTTTGAATATAATCCAATAAGACCTCCAATAAATGATTTTTTTTAATTATACTAAGTAAAAATTTTTACTATTGAATTTAGTAAATATTTGTACTAAAATAATTGCAGATAAAAATTAGGCAAAGACTTATGTAAACAATTGATATATAAATAATTTTATTAACAAGGAGATATATATGAAAGGTTTTGAAAATGACAGAAATTGGATTATAGAAAAGAAAAATGACGTAGCAATTCGGGCAATGGATAACAAAGAAAAAACAGATCAATTTATTGAAAAGAGAGATGTTGTTGAGGAAGGAATAGCAAGAATTCCTACTGATTTACCAGAGGATATACAAAGACAAATAGATGCTGCCATAGAAAACGTAAGAAATGAATTGAAGGAAGAAAGTAGAAAGCTTGAAGATGAAGCAAGTGAAATTAAGGAAAGCGCAGATGATGTTTTGGATAAGGCGGATATGATTAGAGCCGATTTAAAAGAAAAAGGAAATAAGTTAAAAGATATTAGTGGAATACCTATAATTGGAAGCATAGTAGACACAAAAGCGGATGAAATATTAGATCAGGCAGACCAAATATCAGATTTGAGGCAGGAAACACAGAAGTATCAGGATGATTTAATCCATAGCAGAAATAGATTGTTTACAAATCGATAAATACAAGGAGATAGAATTATGTTAATGATATATAGATTAACAAGTATTCCAGATATATCGTTGTCAAAATATCAGATTATGGCAAAAAAAGGAATAGAGCAATTAAGAGAATTATCAGATGATTTCCTTAGACAATGGCAAAAAATTTCTTCTATTTATGATATAGAAATTAACTATATAGTTAAATATATTCCATGGAATATGTCAGGAGAAAAGCTGGAATTATATATAGCATTTAATTTTAATAATAATGAACTTCAAGGGTATTTAAGCAATTTAATGTCCTCATCTCAGCTTACAGATATATATAAAATTGTGAAGGTTGAAGAATCTAAATTTGTTAATAACAGTTATAAAGAGAAAATTCTTTTGAAAAAATGTGAAAGACAAAGAAGTAGCGATTTTGCTGATGGTAGCAAAATTGATTTGTTTTATGTTGAAACATGGGAAAGTAATAAAAATACGAGATTGATAGATTTTTACAAAACAATTGAAAAAATGAATTCAGAAGTTGTATATAGGGTTGCACTTAGAGGTATTGATGCATATGAGGATATATATGCATCATTAGAGAAACCAATCGAATATTTGAAAAATAAAACTGATAATGATAAGCAAAGTAATATAACATTATCTGATAATACGCGTCAGATAAATAGTAAAGATGCTTTTTCTAATAATATATTAGGAATATATGAAAAATTTCTTAAATCCGTTTCAAATTCATCATGTTTTAAAGGAAATGTAGCGATTTATTCAAACGATGAAATAGCTGGCAATATATTATTCAGTACAATATGTGGAGAAGTAATTGAAAAAGGAAATTATGAAACAGTAGTTTTAAAGAATGCAAATTTTCATATTTTTGATGAATATGTGGAATTAAGTAATAAGATGCCTAGAACGCTAAAATATTGGCCTACATATTATACTTGGGATGAAGTAAAAAATTTTATTAGATTTCCAATGCTATATGAAGGAGAAAATATTGGAATAAAAAAAGAAACAGAGCCATCTGATTATGCAGGAGAACTTTATTTGGGTAAAAATATACATGAAATAAGTGTGCCGTTAAATTTATTGAAAAAGCATGCTTTTGTATGTGGAGTGCCAGGAGCAGGAAAAACAAACACGATGTTACATATTTGTTATACTTTATGGAAAAAGTGTAATGTTCCGTTTTTAGTGTTGGAACCGGCAAAAAAAGAGTATAGAGCATTAGCACAGACAGATATAGATGATTTGGTTATTTTTTCTCCTTCATCAGGCTCAAAATTTCCAATGGCTATAAATCCTTTTGAATTTGCAATAGGATTATCATTATCTGAGCATATACAGAATTTAATGGATGTTTTTGAAGGCTCTTTTCCGCTAACACCACCGTTGCCAGCTTTATTAGATAGAGCAATTGAGGGAGTATATAATGATTATGGTTGGGATGCGGATGATGTTAATGATGGAACAAAGGAATATCCGACTATCTCAGAATTATATAACAGACTTGAATTTGAATTGAAACATACTGATTATGATGGCGAGGTAAGAGGCAATATGAAATCAGCATTGGAGATGAGAATAGGAGGATTGCTTAGAAGAGATTTAGGAAATGTTTTTGATGTCAGATTATCTAGTGTTAGGCCAGAAGATCTTATTAAACATCCAATAATTATAGAAATGGAATCATTAGGAACTGGACCATCTAATTTTATGACGCTTATGATTTGTACTTTAATAAGAGAGGTTTTAAAGGCAAATCCTAAAGGAAATGATGGAAGAAGTATTAGGCATGTGATTTTTATTGAAGAAGCACATAATTTAATTGCAAATGAGACTGGTGAAACAGATGGAGGAGAGGTAAACCCCAAAATTGCAGCGACAAATTATATAGTTAAGATGCTTGCTGAAGTAAGAGCTTTAAGAGAAGGAATAATAATTGCAGATCAGCTTCCAACAGCCATGGCGACTGAGGTGCTAAAAAATACATCATTAAAAATAGTTCATAGACTTACAGCACAAGATGACAGGCAGATAGTCGGTTCAATGATGTCTGCAAATGGTACACAGATTGAATCAATTGCAACATATATGCCGGGAGATGCATTAGTTTCATACGAAGGGTTGATAAGACCATTTCAATTAAAAATTAAAGAATTTGCTTTGAAAGATGTACCAACAACAGAAGAATTGTTTGGATTAATGTCTGTACGTAATTTACAAAGATATATATCAAAAGAAACTTTTGCAATAAGACTTGAAAAGAATAAGCAAAACTGGATGAAAGAATGGGATATAGCTGTAATTGTATTTGAGCAATTGAAGAATGACTGTTCAAAACTTGAAATGACAGACTCAATTGAAGAGTATGAGACATTGGTTAATATGATAGTAAAAGATCAAGTTGGACTTGAAAAATGTATTCAAAAATTGTATAAGGTGGCAGATAAATACAAAAATACTATTAGTCTAGCGATGGAAATTGAGCCTTCAGATGAAGAATTTTATACACATATGAAACATGGAATACAAAAATTGAAAAGAAATACGCAGATTATATTAAAAATAGGAGGAAATATAGTTAAATGAACGAGGTAAGATATTTGAATTTAAAAAGAGAAAGTAGATTTACGGGATGTGTTGTACCTTATGAAATATATATTGATGATAAGCATGTTGCTGATCTAGAAAACGGTGCTGAAATTAGTATACCATTAGATTTTTTAGAACATAAATTTTATATGAAATTTGATTCTGTATTTAGTGCTGGTTTGATAATTCATGCTGATAAATATGATCATGCACTATACTGCTATCATAGAGCTGGTTTGATAAAAGGAAAACTAATATGGGAAATTGATAAAAATCAAGAAGATATTAATAAACAGTTAATGGAAGAAGAAATTGAAAAAAAGGCCATTAGTAGTATATTAAATGAAAACTTGGAATTAATAAAAAATAATAAATTGGTGGGAGAAAGAGATTATTCAATTCTAAGCAAATTACCAGATAGTGTAAGACAATCAGAGATATACAAAGAATGGCTTATAAATATAAAAAAAGAGTATTTTTCTTCTTTGTTAAGGTTATATATAGAAAAAAAAGAGGGATATGAAAGGATATTTCCAGCTATTTGCGATTTATATACAATACCTGAATATAAAGAGGAATTTTCTAAGTATTTAAAACATTATGATTATTATGCTAAGGATGCTATAAATAGTGTTTTGAATGAAGATGATCCGATTACTGAAATTACCAAATTGGCAAACAGCAAAGATAATATAGGGGAATATATATCAGATGAACTTGCTGAATCTGTATTTAGTATTGATGATTTTATAGAAAAAGGTGATAATGAAACAGCTATTAAAAATTTGTTATTGATCAATGTTGATGAAATAGATTTGTACAATATAAAAAAAGCACTTATTATTTCGACTATGACAGAGGGGGGTACTGATCAAGATACAAGAAAATATGAAATTGTAAAGAAAATATATAATAAAGCATATACGTTTATAGGTGCAACAGATAATAAAACATTTGTTTTGAATACTGTTGATGAAATTATAGCAGAGACAATAAGATGCTCATATGCAAAGATATATTCTACAGTTGATGAAATGCTGGATATATTCATTCAAATTACATGTAAAATGTTTAAGATACAAAGCTCTCAGTATAATATACTTCAAAAGGTTTTTGCTTATTTTGGAGCATATGAAGAAGAAAAAAGAATTTTGGAAAGTATGGTTAAGAATCATATAACAAGGAGTTCGATTCTAGAGGAGAGATTGACTCTTTTGCAGAAAGGAAATTATAAAAATGATATTTTATTTAAAAATGAAAATTTAGACAAAAATTTTATAAAAGATGGTGATTTTATATATGAATATAGAAGTGTTAATTGGGATATTAAGAGAATAGATGAGTTCTTTGAAAATTTATCATTGCAGAATAGATTAGCAGAATATCCGTTTGTTGTTAAAGAATGGAATAAAGATATAAATATGTCTATAAATGAAATAAATATAGAAAATATAGGTAAATTAATAAATGATGCATTTCATGATAATTATGACAATCGCTTTACAGTACGTCTTTTAACAGCAAAAACAACAGATAATTATTCTGATTCTACAAAAATGATATCTATAATGAGTGATAAAGACGAAGAAATCAAAAATGGTTATTCGTGGATAATATATTTCGTGACGATTGAGAAAATCAGTAATCAGCAAATAGCGTTTTCGGTTTATACTTTGTATTTTCCTGCATTAGATGTCGAAATTATAGACGATAAAAGTATAATTGAAAAAAATAGAATATGTGCACAAAAAATTATTTTATTAAAGGAAATGCAAAATCCGAAAATCAATAGAAATATTCAAAATATAAATAATTTAATAATTGATGTGCTGGAAAAATGGGCGAATAATGAAAATGAAAAAGAGGATATATATAGTTAAATTCAGGCTCTTTGTAGATATATTTTAAGTGGAAATTTTTAAAATATATATCTATTTTAAATAAGTTGATTATTTTTGAGATGATAAGAGCTATAACCTATATTTATATTAGTTGAAGTTGCAAAAAATATGTATTTAATTAAAAGATGGAGCAAGTACTTAGGAGATGTAATAGCTTAGGTATTTGCTCTTAATTTGTTCATAATAATTATTTTAATTTCTAATGACGGTATTAAAATTTTTAATTCAATAAGATTTAATTTTATGTTAAAATAAATCTAAATAGCAATGATTGAGGCAAAATATGATGAAGTATATGAAGTTTGCGATAAAGCATTTCGACTTCAGTAACTGATAAATGTTTGCAAATTAGATACACGGCAAAAAATCAAAGAAAAAGTAACAACAAAAAAATTTCCTGCTTATATGGTAAAAAAGTGCTATAATAAATCCTGAATATTAAACAGGTATTACTTTTAAAACAATATTATTAAGGCAATGGAATGGTATTATGAAAACAAGAGAAGAAGCACTGGCATATGGCCTATCATTTAAGGATACATATATAGAAGCTCCGTTTCATGATGAAAACTGGCAGCTTGTGAGAGTAAAAAGTAACAAAAAAGTTTTTTTGTGGACTTATGAACGGAATGGTTATATTAATCTTAATGTAAAAGTTTCACCTGAGTGGAGAGATTTCTGGCGAAGTGCCTATGCTTCTGTAGTTGCGGGATATCATCAGAATAAGGAACATTGGAACACTATTATCCTTGATGGTTCAATACCGGATAAAGATATTAAAAGAATGATAGCGGAAAGCTATGACCTTGTATCTGACAGCCCGACAAAAAGAATATACAGTGCGGTTAAAAAGATTCCGAGAGGATGCGTAGCCACATATGGACAGATTGCCGAACTTGCAGGTGACAGAAAAATGGCACGTGCGGTTGGCAATGCATTGCATAAAAATCCTGATCCTGAAAATATTCCGTGCTACAGGGTTGTGAATTCCAAGGGAGAACTTTCGGGGGAGTTTGCGTTCGGAGGAGCAGGAAAACAGGCAGAACTGCTTGAAGCTGACGGAGTAGAAGTTATAAATGGAAAAGTTGATTTAAAGAAGTATGGCATGAATATTTATTTATAAAATTAAATCGACAATTTATATTTTATATGATAGACTTAAAAAGTAGCTTATATTAATGATTTATACGTTTTTTTGGATAAGGGACAGAATATGGAGAAGAACAAGAGATATAGTACGAGTTTATTTGTTATATTATGCCTATTACTCAATCTTTCGGGCAAGTGTCTGGCACAATGGCTTAAGCTTCCTATATGGATGGATTCTTTCGGAACTATAGCCGCCACATATGTGCTTGGGCCTGTATGTGGTGTTATTGTCGGAGTTACCCTTAATACATTATATTCTATAATTTATTCCTGGACATATATTTGTTATGCTGTTGTAAGTGCTTTAATTGCAGTAATTGCAGGAGTGTGTATCAAAAAAGATTACATGAAAACACTTCTCGGAGCACTGACGGCAAGCTTCTATATTGCATTTGTATCTTGTGTAGTGTCTTTAATTTTCAATTATATTTTTTTCAATGGTTATACAAATAATATTTGGGGAGACGGAGTTATTGATTCCCTTATAAGCATAGGTTTTAATAATATTATAAGTTACGCTGCGGGAGAATTTTATGTTGATTTTCTTGATAAGGTTATAGCGGTATTAATTCTGTTTGTTTTTGTGAAATTTGACAAAGGATGGAAAAGATTCGATAAAAGAGTAATATCGGTGTGTCTGATGTTTGCGTTGGCATCATCGGTTATAGCCAGGATTGGGCAGAATATGAATCTGTCAATAGAAGCACAGGCAAAAACCCAGAATGAACAACAAAAAGATGCTGATGTAATGGTACAATCAGATAACGATAAAATACAGGATTACAGTTCTTATCTTCAGACGGTGTACGGAAGAGAAAACGGAATACCGGGCGGCTGTGCCAATGATATTGTGCAGACGAATGACGGAATATTGTGGATAGGTACATACGGCGGACTTTATAGATATAACGGAAAAGAATTCGTATGGATTGATGAGTATGATTCGATAAAAAGCGTTAATTGTATGTATCTTGATGAAGAGGGCAGATTATGGATAGGAACCAATGATAATGGCTTGTCTATTATGATAAACGAACAGGTTGCCAATGTTGTATCGGAAAAAGATGGTTTATCTGATGATGCTGTAAAATGTATAACACAGGGAACAGATGGCTGTTATTACGTCGGAACAACAGGCAAGATGTCGGTATTATCCATGGCGGGCGGACTTTCCGTAAAAAAGGTAATAGATGACGTCACATATGCTGTAAGCATTGATGCCGACAAGAGTGGAAATGTTGCAGCGGTAAGTGATAGCGGAAAATTAAGCGTAATAAGGGATACGGATGTAATATCGCAATATGTTCCGGCTGACGGAAGTACATATACAACCTGTACATTTGATGAAGATGGTATATTGTATGCAGGAACATCTGCAGATAGTATTGATGTATACAGAGTTGACGAAGGTATTCCTACGTTAATTGATAATCACAAATGTAATGAATTAAAAAATATAAAAAGCCTGAAATTTGTTGATAATATATTGTCAAGAGAAGAAATTTTGTTTGTGTGTGCGGATAACGGAATAGGATATTATAACAACATCGGTGACTTTGTAAAACTTAATACGGGAAATTTTAACAGCTCAATAGATAACATGACTTATGATTATCAGGGAAATCTTTGGTTTGTATCATCGCGTCAGGGGATTTTAAGGCTCAGTAAATCAGCATTTACCCAGCTCTACAATACATATAATACAGACAGCTCGGTAGTTAATACCGTTACATGGTGGAATGATGGATTTTACATAGGAACCGACAATGGATTATATGTTTCTAAAGATGAGAACACGAATACAAAGGGAAGATGTATCACACCTGTTATTGATGCGTTAAATGGCGTTAGAATTCGCTGCATAAAAGAGGACAGCAAAGGAAATCTGTGGATATGTACATCGGGTGCTGGTGTATATAAGCTGACAATTGACGGTGGTGTAAAAAAATATGATAAAAGCAACGGACTTAACGGCGAACTCTACAGAACGGTAACGGAATTGTCCGATAATACAATACTTGTTGCCGGGGATTCGGGAATGAGTTTTATAAAAGATGATGATTCAGTCTATAACATAGGAACACAGATGATAAACAGCAAGGTGCTGTGTACTTTGCAGGCAGATGATAAGACAATATTTGCGGGTACGGATGGAAATGGAATAGAAGTCATACGTGATGGTGTTATTGTGGGTAATTTCGGCAAAAATGAAGGACTTAGCTCGGAAGTTATTTTAAGAATGGTTGAGGACAGTTCCGGTGATGGCATATTTATTGTTACAAGCAACAGTATATGCTATATGGATAAGACACAAAATATACGTGTGCTTAAAAATTTTCCGTACTATAACAATTATGATATTGTCAATGGAAAAGATGACATGCTGTTTGTTTTGAGTTCTGCGGGGATTTTTGTGGTAGATGAGAAAAAGCTGCTGTCAGGCGATGATGTGGAATATCGTTTGCTTAATAATCAGTCGGGACTTCAAAATACAATTACGCCTAATTCATGGAATTACCAGGATAAAAATAACAATCTTTATATTTCAACGGAAGATGGCGTAATAGTTATAAACCTGGAAAATTACACCTCTAATATCAGGTCATACCGAATACAGATGAAATCGATTCAGGTAGATGATGAACTTATCAGAGTAAGAAGAGGGGAAGATATATATATTAACAGCGGGGCACATGTTCTGGAAATGTTTCCGGAGATAGTTAATTATTCGGTAAATGTTCCGTATGTCAGTATATATTTGGAAGGTTATGACAGCGAGCCGAGGGTTATGCTTCAAAGTGAAATGAATAATATAGTATACAGAAATATACCTGTCGGAACATACAAATTTCATCTTGCAGTGCTTGATGATAAGGGAAAAGTGACAGTAACAGAAAATATATATACTATTATTAAAAAAGCCGAAATATATGACAACTGGTGGTTTAAAATATATATGGTTGCTGTATTTGCAATTATAGTAGCATATATTACTTGGATAATATTTCATACACAGGTTAAAAGAACTCTTGATTTTCAGAAAAAAGAGCTTGAATTTGTCAAGAAGCAGCTTGAAATGGGCAACGAAACCGTTATGACAATAGCGAGGACCGTAGATGCAAAAGATATAAATACAAGCCAGCATTCATTAAGAGTTTCCGAATATTCCGTGCTTATAGCGAAAGAATTGGGCTACAACGAGGACGAATGTGAAAACCTGAAAAAAGCGGCACTTTTGCATGATATAGGAAAGATAGGTATTCCTGACAGAATTCTTAATAAGCCCGACAGACTTACTGATGAGGAATATGCACTTATGAAATCGCATGTTGAAAAAGGTGCACAGATACTTAAAAATTTCACGCTTATAAATCATGTTGAGGAAGGTGCGTTATATCACCATGAAAGATATGACGGAAGCGGTTATATGTATGGTCTTAAAGGTGAAGAAATACCGCTTAATGCAAGAATTATCGGAATTGCAGACGCTTTTGACGCGATGACGGCAAACAGAGTATACAGGAAAAAACTTGATAAGGATTATGTTATCAGAGAAATTAAACGTGGAAGCGGTACACAGTTTGACCCTAAACTTGTAGAAATAATGCTTGGTCTTATTGAAAAAGGCCTTATTGATATAGACAATCTGTATAAGGATGGTGAAAATCATGGGGAACAATGATATTAAAGAAAAGATAAAAAAAACACTGTCATATACAGCAAAAAGAGACTGCATAATAACATTGATAACATGTATAGTGGTAAGTATAGTTATAGGTGCATTTATTGTTTATTTAAGGCGTGGTGAAGATAAAACCATAAAAGTAGGAGTTGTCTACGTCGGAGATGCAAGTACAATGTATACAAATAATTTTATAGAGGCATTGTCTGATATAGAACAGGAATATAATGGTAAAGTTGAAATTGTTTCTATGTATAATGTTGCCGAGGGAACCGAGAGGGACTATCTTGAGAGGCTGGTCAGTGATGGTTGTAATATGATTTTTTCGACAAGTTATAATTATGGTGTGACTACAAAAGAATTGGCACAGAAATACCCCGAGGTGCAATTTTGCATGGCAACATGTTCCAATGCCAATGAAGAACCGTATCTGAAAAATTATCATACATTTATGGGAGCAATATATCAGGGTAGATATGCCGCAGGTGTGGCCGCAGGAATGAAGCTTAAAGAACTTATAGATGACGGCATAATTTCGGAGTCCGAGGCAAAAATAGGATATGTCGGTGCGTATCCTTACGCCGAGGTTATATCGGGATATACGGCATTTCTTCTCGGTGCAAGGTCTGTTGTGCCGCAGGCGGTTATGACCGTTAAGTATACAAATTCATGGAATGATTACCGTACCGAAAAGAAGTATGCTAGGGAATTAATAGACGAGCATTGTATAATTATATCGCAACATTCCGATACGGCAGGTCCGGCTACCGCATGCGAAGAAACATCTTCAGATGTACCAGTATACAATGTGAGTTATAATCAGAGCATGCTCGACATTGCACCTACAACATATCTGACAGGCTGCAAAATTAACTGGAAACCGTATATGAAATCAGCTATAGATGCAGTTCTTAATGATAAAGTGATAGAGAAGCATGTAAAAGGCAATGTAAACGGAAATGATGTCGGTGCGGGATTTGACGAGGAATGGGTATCAATGCTGGAATTCAATGATATAGCTGTTGCAAACGGCACCAAAGAGAGGGTGGAAAAGGTTATTGAACAGTTTAAAAAGGGCAATATAAATGTATTTCAGGGTGACTATATTGGAGTAAATTCCGATAATCCGTCAGAGCAGATAGATTTAAAAGAAGGATATATTGAAAATGAGTACAGTTCAGCCCCAACATTTAAGTATATATTAAAGGATATAATTACTGTTGAGTAATCGCTTTTTATATTGGCTGGAGATAAAAATTCAATATTGTTAAAAATTATCATCTGCTTATAATTGTGCCTACAAGATGTGGAACAGGCAGAGACTGTTAAGTTTCAGCGGTTTTTTGTTTGGGACTGTCTCTGAATCTCAAAAATCCCCAAAATCTTCTTGTTATATGACAGTATTAGTGCTATTATCAAGTTAAAAAGTTAGAACTATCTAACTAAAGATAGACACAACATACTATCTAATATGAGTAAAATAAAACAAGGAGGAGTCTATGTTTATAAATATAAAAGATGCAAGAAAGCATTACGGTGAGGGTGAGACACTGGTTAATGCACTTGATGGGGTAAGCCTCTCATTGAATGAGGGCAGAATATACGTTATCCTGGGACCGTCAGGCTCGGGGAAAAGTACCCTTCTTAATATGATAGGCGGACTTGATTCACTTGATTCAGGCGAAATCACGATTGCAGACAGGAATATAAGCGGCAGTGATAAGAAAAAACTTATTGATTACAGACGTGAAGATGTGGGTTTCGTTTTTCAGTTTTACAACTTGATTCCCGACCTTACAGTGCAGGAAAATATAGAGGTTGTATCGGATATTTCAAAGAATCCTCTTGATATAGAAGAAGTTATGACGGCACTCGACATAGAAAAATACAGAAATCGTTTTCCAAAAGAACTTTCAGGCGGACAACAGCAGAGAGCCGCAATTGCAAGAGCACTGATAAAAAATCCGAAGATACTCTTGTGCGATGAGCTTACAGGTGCACTTGATTCAAAATCATCAAGAAGCGTACTCAAATTCATAGAAAAAATTAACGAACAATTTAAGACCACAATAATAATCATAACGCATAACGAAGCCATTGCAGATATGGCGGATTCGGTTATAAGAATAAAGGACGGACGCATTGCGGATTATACCGAAAATTCACATAAACTTTCGGCAGAAGAACTTGCGTTATAATTTACGCATAAAAGTGTTGTGACCGCTTCATATGTATACATGGACACGGGCGGATATGACAGTTATGTGTAAATAGTGATTATAAGGAGGTCAAAAAATGACTCTTAACAAGAGATATTTACGAAATATTAAAGAAAATTTGTCTTTCTATATTGCATCATCAGTGCTTACTGTTGTTGCACTGCTTTTGTTTTATCTTTTTTACATAGCGGGAAGTGGAATCAAAAAATACGGAGATGAATTTTTTGAAAAATATAATCTTGAAGATGCCACATTTACAACATATCTGGAAATTCCCGATGAAAAGATTTCCGGGATAGAAGATAAATATAATGTTACATTTGAAAAAGAACATTTTATTAATATAAACGAAGATGATTATAAAGTCAGAGTTTTTAAGGCAAATAAAAAAATTGATTTGTATGAAATTGTTGATGGTGAAGATGTATCGAAAGACGATGAAATTGTTATATCAAAAGGTTATGCTGTCAGCCAAAATATAAAAATAGGCGACAAAGTTAAGATTAAGGGCAAGGAATATACGGTTACAGGTAATTTTCTTCGCCCTGATTATCTTTATATGCTTGAAAACAGCGACGACACGTATAAAAATATAACAACTTTTTTCCTTGTCTATATGACAGACAGTGCATATGAAAAACTTGGGGCAAATTCGTGCCAGTACAAAGTGGTATACGCTAAGGAAAGTGATGTAAACGGCTTCAGAAAGTATATCAACGAACAATACAAGATAAACAGCTATCTTGGCAGGGAAAATAATCAGAGAATAACAATGGTTGACGACCAGGCGGTTATGTTTCTTATAATGGCATATGTTTTTCTGTTCACGATACCGCTTATTACCGTGGCACTTATATCCGTTATAATAGGACGTAAGATAAAACAGGAACAGAAACTTATCGGTACATTGTCGGCACTCGGATACAAAAACAGTACACTTATCAGACACTACAGTGTGCTTGCTATGATTCCGGGGCTTATCGGAGGTATCTTAGTAACTGTTGTCACAAAGATAATACAGCAGCCGTTCGGTGAACTCGGACTTGCGGATTATGAGCCGATGCCTGTAAAATTCACGCTTCCTATACATATTGCAATAATCGGAATGATTATTCCAACACTTATTTATATGCTTGAAGCCGCACATAAGGTGTCAAAGCTTTTAAAGAAAGATACCGTTGAAATGCTTAATAAAAATGCCGACGGTGACAGTAAAATCAAACATGTTCTTGTAGGTAAAAAAGGAAAAGTCAGAAATAAATTTGCAATGAGAAGCATACTTGCAAATCCCGGAAGAAGCTTTGTTGTATTTCTTGGAGCATTTTTGGGAGCATTAATGATAACTGTTGCGTTTATGTTCATTGATTCAATTAATAATGTTATTGACAAGGGCTCGACGGGAATGGGTACATTTAAGTACGAATATGTGTTGAATAAGCTTAAAACAGAGAAAACAGACGACGCAGATGAGCTTGTTATAGGAAAGTATGAGCATGATGGGTCAACATTTTCGCTGATAGGTGCAGATAAAGATGTCAAATATCTTAATATTGAAACGATTGACGGAGAGCGTGCCGACATTGAAAACGGATTTTATGTGACAAATGTAATGGCATATGCTTACAAGCTTAAAGCAGGTGATGAATTTTCATTTGTAAGTCCTACAACTATGGAAGAAAAGAAAGTTAAAATAAGCGGAATTATAATGAATGACAGTCAGAAGCTTATCGTGTGCGGACTTGATAAGGCGAGAGAACTTCTGGGATGGCAGGACGGAACATATAACGGACTTTTATCTGTAAAACCGCTGGAACTTGGCGATGAAATATCAAAGACGGTAACATGTGAAGATATAAAAGAGCAGATGCAGACAATTCTTACGGAAATGTCATCAATTATATATTCACTTGCCGTAATAGGAGCAATTATATGTATTGCATCACTCTATGTTTCGGTAAATATGCTAATTTCAGAAAATCGTCACAACATATCCATGCTTAAAGTTCTCGGACTTAAAAATCGTGAAATTAACCGAATGATAATTGATGTAAATCATATCATAATACCATTTGGCATTGCAGTTGGAATGATTGCCGGATATTTGATGATGGTTGTAGTTTTCAGAATTTATTCAGCCATTGAGGGTGTTTTATATACTCCTGTCATAAATGTGAAGAGCATATTGCTCACAGTTGTAATCGTTGTGGCATGTTATGTTATTTCACTTGTTATTGTCAGAAGAAAAGCTGAAAAAGTAGATATGGTAGAGAGTCTTAAAGATAACAGGGAGTGATAATTATGAATAATGAGAAAAAAATAAAACCTGTGCTTAACGGAACGGCGGAGACAATGTTACAGTGCTTTTATGCAAGGGCAATGCACAGTAAAAATCCAAAAAATAAATTTCACGACGCAAAAGCCGAAGAACTCGTGGAAAAGATAGATTATGATTTCAGCAACGCAAAAAAAGATACGGCGATGAGCGGAGGTATTGTTGCAAGAAGTGTTGCATTTGACGAACTGGTTGGAGATTTTATTTCAAAAAATCCCGACTGTACGGTTGTAAATATTGCCTGCGGGCTTGATACGAGGGCATACCGCATGGATAATGGATTGTTGACCTGGTACAATCTCGATTTGCCTGAAACTATAGAAGTGCGAGATTCCGTATACAACGAATCGGGCAGAATATTTACGATTGCTTGTTCCGTACTTGATAAAGCATGGGTGAATCAGGTTAAAGTGAGAGGAAAAATGCTTTTTATTATTGAGGGACTTACAATGTATATGTCTGCCGATGAGGTGAAGACAATGCTTGGGATTATAAGGGATAATTTTGATAATGCATATGTGTGCATGGAAACATTATGCCCTTTATTTGTAAAAAAAGAAGGCATCGAGAAATCAATAAAAGCCACGGGTGCAACATTTACGTGGGGTGCTGACAAATTTGAAGATTTAAAAGATATTGCGGTAGGATTTAAAAAAGTCAAAAACGATAATATAGCAAGAGGAATGGTTACACTTAATCCTGCATACAAGCTTGTGACCTGGATGCCCGTGGTAAAACGATTTGCGGAAAAAATCCTTGTGTTTGAGAAAGCAGCTGATTAAATTTCTAATCTTGCAAGTAATGTAATTAAATTTAACAGACGGGAGGAAGTGTGACTGTCTCATGTTCCTCCCTCATTATCAGGTGTTTTGTAACACGATAACGAGGGAGTTGTTTTTATCCCAGTATTTTCTTTAAATCCTCTTCAGGTGTGCTTATTGGTGAAATGTTATAATTTTCAACAAGATAATTAAGTACATTTGGCGATATAAAAGCAGGGAGAGTAGGTCCTAAGTAAATATTTTTAATTCCGAGGTGCAGAAGTGTGAGAAGAATACATACCGCTTTCTGCTCATACCATGAAAGAATCATTGATAAAGGAAGCTCGTTTACATTGCAGCCGAATGCTTTGGCGAGAGCTACAGCAACTTTTATTGCACTATACGCATCGTTGCATTGTCCCATGTCCATGAATCGCGGCAGACCGTCAATTTGTCCGAGGTCAAGATCGTTGAATCTGTATTTACCGCAGGCAAGAGTAAGTATAATGGAGTCTTTTGGTGTCTGTTTTACAAAATCAGTATAATAATTTCTTCCCGGTCTTGCACCGTCACAGCCGCCTACGAGGAAGAAATGGCTGATGGTACCGTTTTTGACACCGTCTATGACTTTATCGGCAACAGATAAAACCGTACCGTGGCCGAAGCCCGTCATTACATAATTGCCTCCGTTGATACCGGATCTTTCCTGATTTTCGCTGTAACCGCCGAGTTCAAGAGCTTTGTTTATAACAGGAGTGAAGTCTTTATTTTCATAAATATGTACCATTTTCGGATATGATACTACTTCTGTTGTAAATACTCTGTCAGAATAACTTTCTTTGACAGGCATAAGGCAGTTGGTTGTAAAAAGTACAGCTCCCGGTATATTGTCAAATTCTTTCTGCTGGTTCTGCCATGCTGTGCCGAAGTTACCCTTGAGATGAGGATATTTTTTGAGTTCGGGATAAGCGTGTGCAGGAAGCATTTCGCCATGCGTGTAGATATTTATTCCTTTATCCTTTGTCTGTTCAAGAAGAAGTTCAAGGTCTTTTAAGTCGTGTCCTGTAACGACGATAAATGGACCTTTTTCAATGTTTAATGAAACTTTGACGGGAGCAGGAGTGCCATAAGTTGAAGTATTTGCTATATCAAGAAGTTCCATACATTTCAGATTTACTTCGCCGACTTTCAATACAACAGGAAGAAGCTGCTCCATGTTTAAATCGTAACTTAACATGGCCAGTGCTTTGTAGAAAAAGAAATTGACTTCATCATCAGTGTAACCGAGAATCATTGCATGATAAGCATATGCTGCCATTCCTCTTATGCCAAAAAGTATAAGTGATTTGAGGGAACGTATATCATCGTTGCCGCTCCATATATTGTTAAGGTCATAGTCGTCTGTGTTGCCGCATTTTGCCTTGCAGACACTGCAGTCAGGCACTATTATATTTTTTTCCTTGTGTACTCTGTCAATCATATTTTTTAATGTTTCATCATTAAAGTTGACATTGGTGATGGTCGTAAATAATCCTTCTATAATGATTCTGTCAGTATTTTCAGTTTTTGGATTATTTTCACAGGATTTTGCAAGACCAATAAGTGCAGATGTGAGTTCGTCCTGAAGCTTTGCAGTTGATGCTGTTTTTCCACACACGCCTGCATTTCCTGTACAGCCTGAACATGATGCTGTCTGTTCGCATTGAAAGCAAAACATTTGTTTATCCATTAAATTAACTCCTTTCGGTAATTGGTATTTTTTATTTGCATTGCTATTATATTTGATAAATTTGTTAAATTACGTGGTTATAACAACATATTAAAAATTTTTATTAATGACAAATATTGTAATATCTGACTGCTATTATAAATTGTAAAGTAGGACAGTTTTTGTATGGAAATCTGCCGCTTTTTCTGATAAAATAATAGAAAAATTTATACGAGGAGAATTTTAATGAAAATAGGTATTTTAGGATATGGAAATCTTGGAAGAGGTGTAGAATGTGCAATTAAGCAGAATCATGATATGGAACTTGCGGCCGTTTTTACGAGACGTGCACCGGAAACAGTGTCAATTCTTACAGAGAGTGCAGCAGTTTGTTCTGTTGATGACATTGCACAGTGGAAAGATAAAATTGATGTTATGATTCTTTGTGGCGGAAGTGCAACAGATTTGCCGGTTCAGACACCTGAGTATGCAAAGATGTTTAATGTTGTTGACAGTTTTGATACACATGCAAGAATTCCTGAACATTTTGCGAATGTTGACGCATCTGCAAAGGAAAGCGGACATGTCGGAATTATTTCCGTTGGCTGGGACCCGGGAATGTTTTCTTTAAACCGTATGTATGCAAATGCAATTTTACCTGAGGGACGTGATTATACATTCTGGGGAAAAGGTGTAAGTCAGGGCCATTCAGATGCAATCCGCCGAGTTGAAGGTGTTAAGGACGGAAAGCAGTATACAATTCCTGTAGAATCAGCTCTTGAGGCTGTAAGAAATGGTGAGAATCCGGAACTTACTACAAGGCAGAAACATACAAGAGAGTGTTTTGTTGTTCTTGAAGAGGGGGCTGATGCAAAAAAGGTTGAAGAAGAAATTAAGAATATGCCAAACTATTTCGCAGAATACGATACCACAGTGCATTTTATCAGCGAAGAGGAATTAAAGAAGAACCACAGCGGAATTCCACACGGTGGATTTGTTATCCGTTCAGGTAAGACGGGCTGGAATCAGGAAAATAATCATGTTATTGAGTATAGCTTAAAGCTTGATTCAAATCCTGAATTTACATCATGTGTCATTGTGGCATATGCAAGAGCTGCATATCGTCTTTACAAAGAAGGTCAGAGCGGCTGTAAGACTGTATTTGATATTGCACCTGCATATCTGAGTGCAAAGGACGGAGCAGAACTTAGGAAGACACTCCTGTAATTATAATCATAGCAATTTAAGGAGCATTGTATAAAGGCACCTGAATTGTTAAGAGAGGGCGGTGTGTCAGAAGATATTATTCATGGAGTTGTTTCCCATGGTTATGGGATAACAGTTGATGTTGCACCGGAACATGAAATGGAAAAAGTGCTTTTTGCGGCAGACGAGCTAACAGGTCTTATATGGGCAGCAGCTCTTATGCGTCCGTCAAAGAGCACAAAAGACATGGAACTTAAATCATTAAAAAAGAAATATAAGAGCAAAGGTTTTGCAGCAGGCTGTTCAAGAGAGGTTATTGAACGCGGTGCACAACAGCTCGGCTGGGAACTTGAAAAACTTCTTACAATGACACTTGCAGCAATGGCTGCATCAGAGGATACAATTAATGAAGAAATTGAGAGCATGAATGCAAATGGCAGTAATTGAACTGGGAAAAAACATTTCATATATAGAGCCGACGCAAAATCCATTGTCGGCAAATGTCGTGCTGATTGAAGGAGAAAATAATCTGTGGCTGTACGATGTCGGAAATAATCCGTGTGTGCCACAGATTATATCTGCTTTTAACACTTCAAATAAGAAGATAAATGTGATTTTGTCTCATTTTCATGCAGACCATATAGGTAATCTTGATAAAATCAGCTATTCAAATGTGTATCAGGGCAGATTGACTTATAAATATACGAAAACAGGTGAAATACTGGAAAATGATTTGTATTTTCGTGATGGTAATATGAATCTTCATATTTTTCCACTCCCGTCAAGTCATGCCAAAGGTTCTCTGGCATTGGAAATAAATGAAAAATACTGTTTTTTGGGGGATGGTGTTTATGCAATGCAAAAAGGTGAAAAAAGGCTTTATAATGCAGGAATTCTTAAAGAAGAAATTGAAATTCTAAAAAATATAAAAGCACAACATTTTATGCTTAGCCACAGAAATCCTTTTGATAATTCAAAGGATTCGGTTATAAGGCTGCTTGATGGGATATATGCCAAAAGAAAAAGCGGAGAGCCGTATATTTCCGGCATTGATGGGGAATGAGAGGTATTAAGTTAGTCGTATCAGAAAGTATGCAGAGTATATTTATGTAATCTGCACACTTTACATTTACACAAAATAGGTATACTATATAATTAAAATTCCACTATATACAGGAGGAGAATTATGAATTATTCTATTAATACAAAATGCGTACAGGCAGGTTATACACCGGGCAATGGCGAACCAAGACAGATTCCTATTATCCAGTCAACAACATTTAAGTATGATACAAGCGAAGATATGGGAAAGCTTTTTGACCTTGAGGCATCAGGATATTTTTATACAAGATTGCAGAATCCGACCAATGATTATGTAGCTTCAAAGATTGCAGCACTTGAGGGTGGTACAGCGGCAATGCTTACTTCATCAGGTCAGGCAGCCAATTTTTTTGCGTTGTTTAATATATGCGAAGCAGGAAGCCACATTGTTTCTTCATCATCTATTTATGGTGGAACATTTAATCTTATTGAAGTAACTATGAAAAAAATGGGCATAGATGTGACATTTGTAGACCCTGATTGCACAGATGAGGAACTTAATGCTGCATTTAAGGATAATACAAGAGCTGTTTTTGGAGAGTCAATAGCCAATCCAGCACTTACAGTTCTTGATATAGAGAAATTTGCAAAAGCAGCACATGAACATGGTGTACCGCTTATTGTAGATAATACATTCCCTACTCCAGTTAATTTAAGACCTATAGAATGGGGAGCTGATATTGTTACACATTCTACAACAAAATATATGGACGGACATGGTGCAGCTGTAGGCGGTGCGATTGTAGACAGTGGCAAGTTTGACTGGATGGCACATGCTGACAAATTTCCGGGACTTTGTACTCCTGATGAGTCATATCATGGAATTACATATGCAGAGAAGTTTGGTAAAGAGGGTGCGTTTATAACTAAGTGTACTTCACAGCTTATGAGGGATTTGGGCTGCATTCAGTCACCTCAGAATGCTTTTATTTTAAATCTCGGTCTGGAGTCACTTCATGTGCGTATGCCAAGACATGTGGAGAACGGACAGGCTGTTGCAGAATTTCTTGAGAAGCAGGATAAGGTTGAATTTGTCAATTATCCGGGACTTCCATCGAATAAATATTATGAAATAGCAAAGAAATATATGCCAAACGGAGGTTGTGGTGTAGTTTCCTTTGAATTAAAAGGTGGAAGAGAAGCAGCAGAAAAGTTCATGAAGAATCTTAAACTTGCAGCAATTGAGACTCATGTAGCTGATGCGAGAACATGCTGCCTTAATCCTGCAACATCAACACACAGACAGATGAATGATGAACAGCTTGCAGCGGCGGGAATTCCGGCGGGACTTATACGTATATCATGTGGTCTTGAAGATAAGAATGATTTGATTGCCGATATCAAGCAGGCACTTGATGCTATTTAATAAAAATTTAATAAACATCTTCAAATAAGCTTGAAGAGCATTTTAATTAAGTAATATTTCAAAAGGAGAAGCTAACGGGCTTCTCCTTTTTGGACTCAGGTTATTCATTATATTAAAATCTTGCAAGCATACGGCTTAGGATTTTATCGCATATAAATGTATAAGCAGAACTAAAGATATTTGCACTTATTCTTAAAATAACAGCGTATTGGACACCGAAAAGCCCTGCTGCAATAGATAATGCACCAAATGTATTAAAAGCTGTCTGCCATGCATATCCTGCTGAATATCCAACACCGATACCACCGATTATTCCTATATAAGGGTACATTGATGAAGGCAGTACATAGTAAAGGATAAGGAAAAGAAGGCATCCGACTATATTAAAAAGTCCTCTTTTCACAGCTCTTGGCTTTATGTCATTTGAAAATGGAAGGCAGACTGACATACAGGCGATACCTGCCCACATGGCACGAGGGAGGTTGAGCAGTGACATTGCAAGTATTGAACTTGATACAATAAAAGTTAGTTTAATATACCATTTTGTGCGTGATGAAGTAATATTAAATTCTGAAAATAAATTTTTAAAAGTACGATGGTAAGGTCTGTTTTTCTGATTTTTGTAAAAAACAATCATGCATATAAGCATGCCTGCTGACAAACCTGCAATTCGCATAAGATAATCGTGTCCGCTTACATCATATCCCAGAAGCAGGAGATAACTGAGGACAAATGTTGAATGGTTATACATAATGACATTGTGACAGCTGAAAATCATAAGGAGCATTATACATAAGAAATTAATAAAAAATGCCGGTATGGCAGGCACCATATTTGCAAGACGTGGACCGGCAGCTAATATTACAAATATACCTGCAATTGAAATAAGTCCGTGATTTGTCTGAATACCAAAATCAGCCTGTCTGAGTACAAGTACAGAAAGCAGAACGCATACACCAACGACGCTGTTACTGTTTCCTGTCAACATACTGAAAATAGTTACAATTGCAACGCAGAATATCATTACAAGATAAACCTTGAAATTATATATTAAAATATGTCTGAATTTTTCTTTTTTGTCATGTGTATTTTTGATTAACTGCTTAGAACCTGCAGAACTAAGCTGTAATTCCTGATAAAATGTCATAGAAATCTCCTTGTGATGATGTAAAAATAATCCCCACAATAGATAGGGTTGAATAATATAACATTAATGACGGATTATGTCAAATAATTTTAATTTTACATGTAAAATTTTAGATGCAAATTTAAATAATAAGTACCAATGCAAAAATAAAAGTTATATAATAAAATTATAGGGAAGAAGGGGAATGACAGCTGCCTGACAAAAAAGGGAGAGAGTATCAGGACAGCTATCGGAGTTTATGAAAAGGTTTTATCTAATGTCTTTCGACATTGTCTATATTACAGATAAAATGTGATTAATAATTGTTGATTTTATGAAAAAATTGTGAAAAACATGAAGTGTCTCGAAGAAAACAAAAAAACAGGATACAGAAAGGCGGTTAATATGAAAGTTGGAATTATAGGAATGGGAAATATGGGTGCAAAATATGCCCTGATGATAGCAAAAGGTGATGTCAAAGGCATGGAACTTGCTGCGATAACAAGAGTTACTGATGAAAGATGGGATATGATTAGACAATATGTTTCACCTGAACTTATGAAGTTTAATTCGGGTGACGATATGTATGCCGCCATAGATGACAACAGTTTGTCAGTGGATGCAGTAATAATAGTAACACCACATTATTCACATGAAGAACTTGTTAAGAAAGCGTTTGAACGTGGAATAAGTGTACTTTGTGATAAACCTGCAGGAGTTTATTCAAGACAGGCAAGAAGTATGTGGGAGGCATATCAGAGTGCAAAAAAAAGCTGTCCGAAACTTCAATACGGATTCATTTTCCATCAGAGAACATTTCCTGTTTATAGAAAAATAAAAGAAATAATCGATAATAAAACGTATGGTAATATTAAAAGGGTAAACTGGGTTATTACAGACTGGTACAGACCTGATGCATATTATGAATCTGGTAAATGGAGAGCAACGTGGAAATATGACGGAGGAGGAACTCTGCTTAACCAGTGTCCTCATAATCTTGATTTATTGTCATGGATATGTGGAAATCCTTCAGATGTTGCCGGATTTTGCAGCGAAGGCAAGTATCATCCGATAGAGGTAGAAGATGATGTCACGGCATATATGGAATGGGAGAATGGTGCAAGCGGAGTGTTCATTGCATCAACAGGCGAGGCACCCGGTGTCAACAGGCTGGAGATAAGTCTTGATAATGCTCTTCTTGTATGTGACAAAGGCCAGCTTCGTGTATGTGAACTTGACAAGCCGGAAATAGAATACAGAAGAGGAAATAGTGATTTATTTGCTAAGCCAAAGTATGAGTGGAAAGATATAAATACAGAGCCAAATGATGGTGCATATGAAAAACTACTGACAGAATATGCAGCGGGAAGGTGTGTTGCAAATGGAGACGAAGCTATTAACAGTCTTTATTTATCCAATGCAATATATCTTTCATCATGGAAAAACAGAAAAGTTGCATTGCCTGTAAGTGGCAGCAGATATGAACTTATGTTTGAAAAACAGTTTGAAAAAGAACTTGAAAAAAAGATTAATAAAGCTATAAGACGTAAGTGATAGAATAGCAGAAGCCGCGGTTTTATATAACTGCGGCTTCTAAAGATTTTTCGAGATTTTTCAATTCTTTTAATTCTCTTATTGTAAAATATCCACATACAATGGCTGCGGCTGCATCGGCGATAGGACCTGCATACATTACGCCATCAATTCCCATAAAAATAGGGAAAATAATTATAAGCGGAAGCAGGAACAATATCTGTCTTGTAAGTGACATAAATACACCAAGTCTTGATTTACCTATAGAATTAAAGAAATTTGATGTTACAGGCTGTATTCCGTTGATGATTGTCAAAAACATATATATTCTGAAATACCTTTCAGAAAACTTAAAATATAATTCACTTCCGTTGCCGAATATACTGATAATCTGGCGTGGAAATACCTGAAAACATACAAATGCAATAAGCGATAAACCGGAAGCTGCAGCAAGTGCCAGCAGATATGTTTTACGTACACGTTTATATTTTTTTGCTCCGTAATTAAAGCCGATAACAGGCTGTGTTCCCTGAGATATTCCGATTACAAATGACATAAATATCATATTTACTTTTGTGATAATTCCGGCACATGCCAGAGGAATATCACCGCCATATACAGACATTGCACCATAATGTGCAAGTGTGTTATTCATTACAATCTGAACGACTGTCATTGCAATCTGGTTGAAACATGCACTTGCTCCGAGGATAAAAATATTTTTCCAATGATGCAATGAAACTGTAAAGCTGCTTTTGCTTAATTTTATATTTTTAAAATGAAACATATAGCGTAAACTTATGCAAAATGAAATTATCTGTCCAATAATAGTTGCAAGTGCAGCACCTGTCATTCCCATCTTAAATACAAATATGAAGACAGGATCAAGAATTGTATTTACAATTGCACCGATAAGCATTGACGTCATTGAATAGTTTGGACTTCCGTCTGCGAGAATCAGCTTGCTCATCCCTGTATTGGCTATCAGAAATGGAAAGCCTATAGCAGTAATACGTGTATATGCTTCTGCATATGGAAGTACATCAGGTGTTGCACCGAAAAATTTAAGCAGTGGTGTAAGGAATATAGTGGTTATAAGAAATAAAAGTATTCCCATTATAGTCATAAGAATTATTCCATTGCCGGCATATTTTTCTGATTCTTTCTTTTCACCTGCACCAAGATGCAGTGAGTAATTGGTTGCACAACCAATTCCGAGCAGGAGTGATATAGCAGTGCATGTTGTTGATAGTGGAAATGCAATATTTGTTGCTGCATTTCCAAGCATACCGATACCCTGACCGATAAAAATCTGATCGACGATGTTGTATAACGCAGTAACAAGCATTGATATAATACATGGAATTGCAAATCCTACAAGAAGTTTTCCCTCGTTTTTGTACCCAAGTGGATTTTCATTTTCATTATTGATGCTCATTGTGTGTTATCCTTTCTGATAAAATAATCAATTATTCTTCAAATGAAACAATCTGTGTTGCATTATTATAACCAAGCTGCTGCATTTTTTTCTGGAGATTATTAAGAGCTTTATCATATTTTAAGAAAGCATCATATGTATCGTTAAAATATGAGAGAGCTTTTTTGTCGTCCCCATCTTCTTTTGCCTGCCATGAGAGAGTAGCAAAGTGATGAAGAACTTCATGCGTTTTGACAAGCTGACCAAATTCCGGACTTTCAGTAAGACGACTGTCAGTCTGGCTGTTCAGCCATTTTCCAAGCTTGCATCCTAAAGGGTTATCAACCTGTTTTTTCTTTAAGTGTTCAAATCCGACAATATTGTTGTATACACGCCATGTAAGAACATAGTGATCTACTTCAAATACACGCATCCAGTCCTGCTGTGTGATATTAGAACATCCACGAACCAGGTCACTTCTGGTCTTGTCAAGATAACGTCCTAATTTAAATACACGTTGTCCTGATTGTATACATTCATCAGATAAAATGTTATAACTTTGAGAAATATTTTCAATTTGTTTTGCTAATGATTTTGTTACACCGGTTTGCGTGTCAATGTCGTTAAATATACTGTCAACGCTTACGCTTATGTTGTCCATCTGGTCATTCATCTGCTGTATGGCGGCAAGCGACTGCTCAACTTTCTTATTTCCTTCTCCAAGTGTGAGAGTTGTCTCATCCATTGCAGAGGCAAGTGAGTCAATGCTTTCTCTTAATTCAGCAACATATTTTACAATATCTTCGGCTGATTGTGAAGTGTTTGAAGATAAAATTCTTACCTGTTCGGCAACGACAGAAAAGCCTTTTCCGGCTTCACCTGCTCTTGCAGCTTCAATAGAAGCATTTAAAGCAAGAAGATTACTCTGGCTTGCGACATTTTGGACAATGTCAACAATTTCTTCTATTTTATTGATTTTTCCTTTGAAATCCTGGACATTCTGATTGATAGTGCTGATTTTTTCAGATGATTTATTGACAGCTTTAATACTGTCATTCATGTCTGTAGTTATATTTTGTGAAACTGATAGAATTTTGTGAGTGTTTGTGCGGATATCTCCCATTGCATCAGAAATGTTTTCAATAGAATTTTCGAGATGCTGGCTGGAATTTTCCATGTGCTGTATTGATTTTGTCTGTGATTCGACCTGTTCCAGAGTATTCTTTATAAGAGTGTTGTCACCGATAACACCCATTGTTTCATTGAGACGCATTACAACAGGGTTATTTACCTCTGTAAAAACATGCAGCATTTTATTGAGTTTTTCACCATATTCGGGGTTGTTAAAGTCAACAGGATTAACACCACTGAAGTTACCTGCAATAATTTTATCAATAGTATCAAGTATCTGTACCGCATCATGGTCAGACAAAATCTCATCCTTTTTTTTCCTTTTAAACATGCAAAATCTCCCTATATATTATATTAAATTGTTCACTGAGTTACTTTGTAAACTATTATAACATGTAATTGGTAATAAAGTATTATTTTTTTAAAAATTTGATAAAAGTGTCAATATTTTCTGTAATAATTACGTATTTTTTTGTTTTATTGGTTGACTTTAAAGAATCATAGGATTAAAATATCTCCGTTTGGTCTGTGCCTTGATGCAGGTGTTTAATATACAAAAAGGATGAAAGAGGGAAAAATATGCTTGACAGTGATTTGGAGATTATGAAAAAAGCGGCTTTTAACAAGGCTGATATTTGTAATAATCATTTGGGAAAATATTTTATAAGGGCGATTGTAGCAGGATTTTTCATAGTTGTTGCAACTATGCTTTCTAATGTGACAGCAGCGGTTTTGTTAAAAACATATCCGCAGTTTGGCAAACTTATAAGTTCAATATTTTTCTCAATTGCGATAATTCTCGTTGTTTTTATCGGAGGAGAACTTTTTACCGGAAATAATATGGTAATGGCGATGGGTGTGTATACAAAGACATGTAAAGTGTCAGATATGATAAAGACTTGGGTTATAAGTTATATAGGTAATTTTGTGGGTTCATTTATATTAGGCGGACTTTTTGTATGGAGTAATGCCTCACATCAGATTCTTGTTGATTATTACAGAAGTTTTATATATACAAAACTTGATGCGACACCGATGGAATTGTTTATACGTGGCGTTTTGTGTAATTTTCTTGTATGTCTTGCTGTCTATACAGGTATGAAATTAAAGAGTGAGAGCGGTAAGATGATAATGATGTTTTGTATTATTACGGCGTTTGTTCTGGCAGGGTTTGAGCACTGCGTTGCCAATATGGGAACATTTACAATAGGGTATATGCTTCTTGGTGATATTGGAACGGCAGCAGTAATAAAAAGCCAGTTTTTTGTTACACTTGGAAATATAGTTGGTGGTGCAGTTCTTCTGGCATTTCCGTTAAAGCAGATGAGTGCAGAGCACTAGAAAAAGCCGGAATTACGGAATATAAAAATAAATATCAAAATAAAAATATACAAAAGCGGATACCATACGAATAACGTAGAGGTATCCGTTTTTTACGTGTATAATAAAATGGATTTACATGAAATGTGTAAAAAGCTTTAAAAGTCGCTCATAAAATGTGATAAAAACATAAAAAGTGGCTCATGAAATGTGTAAAATTATCAAAAAGTGGCTCATGAAACGTGATGAAGTGTGTACTTTTGATTGAAATGGTGCTAAAATAGGGATATGAGGAGGTGCGGTTATGTATTTAAAAAGAAAGATTGACGATTATCTTATAAAATGGAAACAAAATGACGAAAGGTTACCATTGATAATAAAAGGGGCGAGACAGATTGGAAAAACTGAATCTATAAATAATTTTGCAAAATCAAATTATAACAATGTTGTTTATATTAATTTTGTATTAGAACCTAAGTATAAAGTAATTCTGGGTGATGGATATGATGTTGAAAGCATAATAAAAAATATAACATTGTTATCACCTGAAAAAAAAGTTTATAGCATATGAGACATTGATGATATTTGATGAAATACAGGATTATCCTGACATAGCAACATCTTTGAAAGCATTTAAAATTGACGGAAGATTTGATGTAATATGTAGCGGTTCACTATTAGGGTTTAATTATAAAAAAATTCACAGTAACAGTGTTGGCTACAAAACAGATTATGAAATGTTTTCAATGGATTTTGAGGAATTTCTGTGGGCAAAAGGATATGGCAGTGATGTGATTGAAGATATATTTAATCATATGAAAGAATTAAAGCCGTTTAGCGAGACACAGCTTATAGTATTTAAGAAAACATTTCTTGATTATTGTATTCTTGGAGGAATGCCCGCAGTTGTAAAACGGTATATTAAGACAAACAGTTTTTCTGACACATTGGATATACAGAATCAGATAAGACTTGATTACGAGGAGGATATAAGAAAATATGCAGAAGGGCTTGACCAGACTAAAATTGTAAGTGTTTACAGAAATGTACCTGCCCAGCTTGCAAAAGAAAATAAAAAATTCCAATACAGCATGATAAGTAAAAATGCAAGAGGACGTGAATATACAGGATGTATAGATTGGCTGAAAGATGCAGGCGTTGTCTCAATATGCTATTGCCTTAATTATCCTGAACTTCCGCTGAAAGGTAACTATGATGAAACAAAATTTAAGCTATATTATCCTGATACAGGTTTGCTTATATCAACAATGGACGAAGAGGCTCAGGATGATTTGAGAGCAAATAAAAATCTTGGAATATATAAAGGTGCACTGTATGAAAATTTTGTTGCGGAAGCTTTTATAAAACAAAGATTAGGATTATACTATTATAAGAAAGATAATTCAACATTAGAAGAGGATTTTCTTGCGAGAACAAAAAATTGTCTTGTTCCTATAGAAGTGAAATCAAATAATAACAGTTCAAAATCACTGCGTCAGCTTATAAAAAACAAAAGTTATTCTGATATTCAATTTGGTATTAAGCTTGCCGATAGTAATATAGGATACAGTGATAATGTGTACACATTTCCGTATTTTTGTGCATTTATGATTAAGAGATATTTATCCGATTTCAGCAGTTAATGAGTCAGAGTCAATACACATGTATGTGCACATTTGGTGGTGGCAGCAGATTATGAAATATTGGGAGCTTATGTTATGAATAAATTTATAAAATTATTTAAGAAAGACAAAGACGAGTTCGGATATCTTACAGACGAGCCGTTTGACATAAGAAAAATCATTCCTGTTGCGGCATTGCTTGCAGTGGCAATAATTGCAGTTGTTATAGTTGTTGTGATAAATTCCGGCAAAAAGAATAAGACAGCCGGAACGGTTGATGTTGTAACAGAGACTACAACTGCACAGAGTGTGACGCAGACAGGCTGTGCTTCTGATACGGCAACACTTTCTTCTGATGAAGAAAAGCAGGAAGACCCTCAGTATGAGGCCGACATGGGAATGTCAGATGAAGGAAGAGGTGCTTCGGTCACTCTTTCGGCGGGAGGCAATGAAACGGCAGATACGACAATCGGCATAGATGTTTCTAAATATCAGGGAACTATAGACTGGGCGGAAGTAGCATCATCCGGCGTTGATTTTGCAATGATACGAGTCGGTTACAGAACACAGAAAACCGGTGTAATATATGCTGATACTAACGCAAAATATAACATGCAGCAGGCAGCAGCCAACGGAATAAAAGTCGGAGTATATTTTTTCTCATCAGCGGTAAATGAGAGTGAAGCAATTGAAGAAGCTGGTTGGGTTGCAGATTATATTGCAAATTATAATATAACTTATCCTGTGGCATTTGATTGTGAGGGTTTTGACTCGGCGGACAGCAGGCAGAATGGTATGTCTAATGATGACAGGACTAATGTTGCAGATGCATTTTTACAGGAAATATATTCAAGAGGTTACACGCCGATGTTTTATGCTTCAGCATCGCATCTTACAGGAAACAGCAGATGGAATACATCAACACTTGAAAATAATTATAAAATGTGGGTTGCACAATATCCGTCAGTACCTTATCCGGATACATCCTCAACATCTTATTCTGGAGCATGTGCAATGTGGCAGTATACGAGCAACGGAAATGTAAGCGGAATAAGCACAAATGTTGATATAAATGTTGCATATTTCGGATACAGCCAGAGTGCGGGAACGATGAGCGGTGAGACGGCTGCGGCTGCAAGTGCAGATGTTGAAGCAAACATGAATTTTACATCGGTAAATGATACTGTTACAGCAAAAGAATATGTAAGATTAAGAAATAAACCTAGTCAGGACACTGATTCAACAATAATTGCGACATTAAATAACGGTGAGACGGTGACAAGAACAGGAATCAGTGACAGCGGCTGGTCAAGGCTTAACTATAACGGTCAGAATGTTTATGCTGTATCGAGCTATCTTACAACCGATTTGTCTGCACCGACGCAGACAGAAACACAGCAGTTTATGACTCAGTTTATAAGCTGCAATGATGAGGTAACTCCGAAAGATGAAGTTAATCTGAGGTCGAAGCCAAGTTATACGGACTCGGATTCGGTTGTTGTTGCGTCGGTTAAAAATGGAACGATTCTTACAAGGACAGGTTATAACAATGAAGTTGGCTGGTCGCGTGTTGTATACAATGGACAGACGCTTTATTGCATTACAAGTTATCTGATTGTGAAATAAAAATATTGATATTTCTGCCAAAACAGCTCGAAATATAGTATAATATTAGAATATCAGTAAAAAACAGATTGGAGATAAAAGGTTATGATTAAACACGTAATTTTATGGAAATTAAAAGATGAACTTGGTAAAGAAGAAAAAGAAAGTGTAAAAAAAGGTATAAAGGAAGGACTTGAGGGACTTGCAGGCCAGATTCCGGGACTTATTGATGTTCATGTAAATATTAACGGGCTTGAGTCATCGACAGCTGATGTAATGCTTGATACAACATTTGAGAGTGTTGATGCATTAAAAGCATATGCTGTTAATCCTAAGCATGTTGCGGTTGCAGACGGTAAAGTAAGACCATATACAGCAATAAGATCATGTCTTGATTACGAAGTTTAAAAAAATGCAGATATATTTAAAACCTATAATATCAGCGTGTTATGTTTTTCCGGTTCTTGCATTGCTTTTTACAATACCATATATTTTGTATGAATATCACAAATATGGTTCTATACTTGTGTTGAGAACCGGAATTATATATACGTTTATATTTTATATGCTGACGTCATATTTTATGACAATACTACCGCTCCCACCGCTTGATTCTGTATCATCTGACTCAGCGTGCATGCTGCTTGTGCCGTTTGATGCGGTTAAAAGAGTGATTGTAAATTCACATATTAATTTTAAAAGTCCGGCAACATATATTAATATATTCAGCTGTGCTGATTTCTGGCAGATAATATTTAATATACTTTTATTACTGCCATTTGGAGTGTATCTGAGATATTATTTCAGAAGAAAATGGTGGCAGGTGCTTATAATGTCATTTGCGTACAGCCTCTTTTTTGAGCTTACACAGTTATCTGGTCTGTATGGAATATATAGATATCCATACAGATTTTTTGAGATTGATGACCTTATATGTAATACTCTTGGTGGAATGACTGGATATTTAATCACGCCGCTTTTTGTATTTTTTATACCAAAAAGAGAAAGATTGGATGAGATGGCATACAGTCGTGGTGAGATTGTATCAGAATTCAGAAGAATTGTTGCGTGGATTATTGATATTGCATTGATAATTGCACCTGTTGTGGGCTTTTTTGTATTTAACAAAGAAATAATTATTAATATAATATATGATTCACGTTATATCATGTGCATTTCGGCGTATGTAACAATTGTGTTTACTGTTGTTACAGCTGCATCAAAAGGCCGGACTGTTGGAAAAGCACTTGTTAATATAAGGCTTGTGAATGGCACAAATGAAAATATTATGGCTGACCGCACCAATTTTAAAGAAGCCGGAATTTTCAGGTTGTTTTTCAGATACATCATATTATATATGATAGAGCTTCCTTCACTTATATATGCATATGGCTTATATAAACTGACAGAAACAGCCACCGGCTGGGAATATGTGTTTTATGGCATCGGATGCGGGATATTTATAATAATAGCGGCATATTTTGTCGTTGATCTGGTATTATGCCTTTTCAGCGATACCAGAAATATGATTTACGACAGAATCACGGGAATAACGCACATGAATATGGTAAAAAAATAAAAACAGGAGGTGCTAAGTGATTACAATAAAAAATAAATGAAAAAACAATTCCTGAACATGATATATTATGTGCAGGTTTTCCCTGTCAGGCATTTTCAATAAGTGGAAAACAACGCGGATTTGAAGACAGCAGGGGAACATTGTTTTTTGATGTCGCACGTATAGTAAAAGAAAAAAACCCAAAATTGTTTTTATGGAAAATGTTAAAAATTTTGAGACACATGATTACGGAAAGACATTAAGTGTTGTGAGTACAACTATGAAACAGCTCGGGTACAGGTTTTATAAAAAAGTATATAGGTAAATAATTGGCAAAGGAGAAATTTTGTTATGCAAAAAAAAATAAGGAAAGTTATGTCAGTTTTTATGGTATCTGCACTTCTGTTTTCAGGGTGTGGTATACATGGAACAGATAACGTTAAAAAAGAAGAGAACAACGAAAATAATAATATTGTAAAGCTTACTGTATGGAGCGAGAAAGATAATGTTGATACAACATCAAAAATGGTGGAGAGTTTTAAAGAACATTATAAAGATGAGGCACAATTTGATATTACAATTGATGTTCAGGCAGATGCTAAAGTAAGAGATGTAATGCTTACAGATGTACATAATGGTGCAGATGTTTTTTCATTTCCTGATGATCAGCTTACATCACTTGTTGCAGGAGGTGTTCTGGTTGAGATACCTGATGCTGAAAAAGTAAAATCTGCTAATATTGAAGAATCGGTGAAAGCTGCTACGTTAGATGATAAAATATATGCATATCCTATGACAGCTGATAACGGTTATTTTATGTACTATGATAAAAATTATTTTTCGGCTGATGATGTAAAGTCATTGGATAAAATGATGTCGGTAGCGGCATCATCAGGAAAGAAGTTTGCCATGGAATTTAATTCGGGGTGGTACATGTATACATTTTTTGGTAATACAGGACTTAATTTATCAATTAATCCTGATGGCGTAACTAATAAATGTAATTGGAATTCTGAATCTGGTGATATTAAAGGAACGGATATTAAATCAGCACTTTCAGCTATAGCATCAAATCCTGGTTTTGTAAGCATGCCTAATGGAGATATTGCGGCTGCAATGAAGTCAGGGGATGTTATAGCAGGTATAAGCGGTGTATGGGATGTTATGAATGTAAAAGCAATATATGGCGATAATTATGGTGCATGTAAACTTCCGACATATACTGTTGCAGGCAAGGAAGTACAGATGTCTTCTTTTACCGGATATAAGATGATGGGGGTTAATGCATATTCAGAGAATAGGGACTGGGCATGCAGACTTGCGGACTGGATGACTAATGAAGATAATCAAAAACTGAGATTTAAAGAGCGTAATCAGGGACCGTCAAACATAAATGTGGCAGCTTCAGATGAAGTGAAAAAAGTTCCAGCAATACAAGCTGTAATTGAACAGTCTAAATATGGAACATTGCAGCGAGTTGGCAACAGTTTCTGGGATGCATGCAAAGATTTTGGTGATACGATATTGAGTGGAACTAATAATGGAATGACAGACCAGGAGCTTATGGATAAACTTGTTAATGGTATTACAGCATCAACTATTAAGTGATGGCTTTTATGATATTACATTGCTGATATTAAGATAAGCAGAATGGAGACTTTTATGGTAAATAAAAAAAGAACAAGCTTAAAGGTACTGATACTTATTCCCGTATTTATTCTTGGAATATTATCTGTGGTATCCAATATAATGGCTATTAATAATATAAGAATGGTTAATTCAAATGCATCTGATATTACGGATGATTGTATGAATAGTATATCAGAACTAGGTGAAATCCAGAATGCAACACAGTCAATACATAAGCTGGGGTTGTCTCATATTATTGCAACTGACCTTAATACAATGATTTCTGTAGTGGAAAATATAAGGAAGGAACAGTCAGAACTTGAAAATAATCTTGAAGATTATAAGAAGTATGTCAGTGATTCTGATCAGGAAGTTTATAATTCACTTGTACAGAATTATGAAATTATGAAAAAAGAGCTTGGAAGTATTATGGCATATAGTGCACTTGGTAAGAAAGAAGAGGCATATGCATTGGCAAACGGAGTAGTAAGCGATAGCAGCAGTGCAATACAGGAAAATATAAATGTATTAAAAGAACATGCTAATTCTACAGCTTCAACTGCAAGAGAAAGACTTTCGGCAGTATATACCGGTTCTCTTATATGTAGTATTGTTATTATTGCAATAAGTATATTGTTACTGCTTACAGCATTGTATTGTGTTATGAAATATATTATAAAACCGATACTTGCAACGAATAAAGATATTAGGGAAATTATAAGTGGAATAGATAATGGAGAAGGTGATCTTACTAAGAGAGTTACAATACTGTCTAATGATGAGATTGCTGATCTCGGTAATGGAATTAATATTTTTATGGAAAAACTTCAAGGAATACTTAAACTGATTATTGAGAATACAAACCTGATGGAAGGCGTTGTAGAGGCCGTAGATAAAAGTGTGGCTGCCTCTAATGATAGTGCTTCTGATTTATCAGCAATGACAGAAGAATTATCTGCAACTATGCAGGATGTAGGACAATCAGTTAATGTTATTAATGACAGTGCGAATAATGTACGTGAAGATGTTGATATAATAGCATCAAAGTCAAATGAAATTAATACATTTTCTAAGCAGATGAAAGAAGATGCTGATAATATGGAAAGTAATGCCAGAAACAATATGGAACAGACAAGTGAAAAGGTTGGTGAGATACTGGAAGTACTAAATAATGCGATTGAAGACAGCAAAAGTGTTGACCAGGTTAATAATCTGACTAATGATATTTTAAGTATATCAAGCCAGACCAATCTTCTTGCATTGAATGCATCGATTGAGGCAGCGAGGGCTGGAGAAGCAGGAAAAGGATTTGCGGTTGTTGCAGAAGAGATACGCCAGCTTGCAGATTCAAGCAGAGAAACAGCAAACAGAATACAGCAGATAAATTCGGTTGTAGTTAAAGCAGTATCTAATTTATCAGATAACGCTAACAATCTTGTTAAATATATGCAGCAGACGATACTCCCTGAATTTGAAAGGTTTGTTGATAGTGGTGCTTCATATAAAAATAATGCATCATATATTGAGGATGCTATGAATGAGTTTGTATTAAAAACTGACGCTTTAAAGAAAAACATTGATGAGATAGCAGGTTCTATTAACACTATTACGGCTGCGGTTGATGAAGGTGCGGAGGGTGTCAACAGCACGGCAGAAAATACACAGAACCTTGTTGAAGATATAGTTAATATCAGTAGCAAAATGAAAGAAAATAAGGCTATAGCAAAGACACTTCAAGAAAGTACAGATATATTTGCTATTTTTTAAATTGCTGTTTTTTAAATGAAAAAGCATGTTTAAAAACTGGGTAAAATATGTTATCATTATGTAAATTATTTTTAATAGGGAGAAAAACTAATGAACGAGAAAAATCAAGAAGCTGTTCGTGATGCACGACAGCTCGGAATTCCGAAAATGCTGATTCTTGGAATACAGCATATGTTTGCCATGTTCGGAGCTACTATTCTGGTACCTATTCTTGTAGCAGGATATTTTCAGAATTCATGTGGCGAACCAATAACAAGAGGTCTTACAGTATCTGTTACACTGTTTTGTGCCGGTATTGGAACATTAATTTTCCATGTCTGCTCAAAATTTAAAGTTCCTGCATTTCTTGGCTCATCATTCGCATTTCTTGGTGGATTTTATACAGTAGCCAATCTCAATACAGGAATTTATGCCGACATGGGTGCTAACGAGAAAGCTGCATATGCATGTGGCGGTATCGTTGTAGCAGGTCTGTTATATCTTGTTATAGCTTTAATTTTTAAGCTTGTCGGTGTGAACAGAGTTATGAGATTCCTTCCACCGGTAGTTACAGGACCAATTATTATTTGTATTGGTCTTTCACTTGCTTCATCAGCAATATCTAATGCTTCAACTAACTGGCTTCTTGCCGTAGTTGCACTTGCTGTAATAATAATATTTAATATCTGGGGCAAGGGAATGTTTAAGATTATTCCTATCCTTATGGGTGTAATCATTTCATATGCTTTTGCATTGATTCTTAATGCATTTGGAGTTACAAATCCTGATGGTTCAGCAATACTTAATTTTGCATCTGTTTCATCAGCAAGCTGGATTGGTTTTCCAAAATTCCAGATTTGCAAGTTTGATATTACAGCAATTCTTGTAATGGCACCTATCGCTATTGCAACAATGATGGAACATGTTGGAGATATGTCAGCTATATCAGCTACTGTTGATGAGAATTTTATAGCAGATCCGGGTCTTCACAGAACAATAATGGGTGATGGACTTGCTACAGCGTTTGCAGGTCTTATTGGTGGACCGGCTAATACTACATATGGAGAAAACACAGGCGTCCTTGAACTTTCAAAGGTATATGACCCAAGAGTAATAAGAATTGCTGCAGGTCTTGCAGTGATACTTTCATTTATACCTAAGTTTTCAGAGATTATTTCTACAATGCCGGCAGCCATAATTGGTGGTGTATCATTTATGCTTTATGGTATGATTTCAGCTATTGGTGTAAGAAATGTTGTTGAAAATAAGGTAGACCTTACAAAGTCACGTAACCTTATAATTGCCGGTGTAATCTTTGTATGCGGTCTTGGTTTTTCAAATGGACTTACATTCACAATAGGTGAAACGCATATTACACTCACAGCACTTGCTATCGCAGCTATTGCAGGTATTATCCTCAATGCTGTTTTACCGGGTAATGATTACAGGTTTGGTGTAAATCCAAGCGGAGACCAAAGCCGTGGTGTATATGTAAGCAACACAGATGATGAAAAATAATTAAAAAGCAAATAATACATCTATATAGATGGAAAAACAGAGGTTAGGTTATAATGAATTTTAAAGAAGAAAAAAATATTACAATTTTTGAACATCCGTTAATTCAGCACAAAATTTCAATTTTGAGAGATAAGAGAACAGGAACTAATGAATTCAGAAAGCTTGTAGAAGAGATTGCCATGCTTGAAGGTTTTGAGGCAATGGGAGATCTTGAACTTGAAGATGTAGAGATTGAAACTCCAATTGAAAAATGCATGACTCCTATGATTTCCGGACGTAAACTTGCAGTTGTTCCGATTCTTAGAGCTGGTCTTGGTATGGTTTCAGGTATTCTTGCCCTTGTACCGACTGCAAAAGTAGGTCATATCGGTATGTATAGAGATGAGGAAACTCATGAACCACATGAATATTATTGCAAACTTCCAAGCCCTATTGAAGAAAGGCTTATTATTGTAACAGACCCAATGCTTGCAACAGGCGGCTCAGCAGTAGATGCAATTGATCAGATTAAAAAGCATGGTGGTAAAAAGATTAAGTTTATGTGTATTATAGCTGCACCGGAAGGTCTTGAGAAGCTTCATAAGGCTCATCCGGATGTTCAGATTTATGTAGGACATCTTGATAGACAGCTCAATGAAAATGCATATATATGTCCGGGTCTTGGCGATGCCGGCGACAGAATTTTTGGTACAAAATAATTATAGACTTGTTTTCTAAATAAAAAAATGGTTTTATGCCGGAAATCTTTATTGAAAATTAATATTGATTTCCGGCTTTTTTGTGTTATCATTATTAATATGAAATATATTAGACGTGTGGTAGGTAATGCATATGGATAAATCATTGAGTATTGATACAGGGCATCATGAAAAGCTATATCAGGAAAGAATGAACTTTTTGCTGACGGGAGAAAAGGATAGGGTTTGTTCTATATATATAGATGTTACGGATAATAAGATGCTTGCTCTTATAACACGTAAGCATAAGTATAATGATAATGAATTAAATAATATTTCTGTGAGATGCTGGCTTAATAAATACATATATCCTAATATTTCTGATGGATATAATCTGGAAGAGTTTAAGAAAGGTTTCACCAGAAAAGCTCTGTTGGAAGAATTTGAAAAAGGTGAACGTAATATACAATTTTATCATAGTTATTATGATGAAAATGGCAATTTGAAATTATACAAAGTGCGTGTCAGCCTTATAGAAAATCCGTACAACGGTCATATAGAAGCATATGCGGTCTGGAAAGACAGAACATTAAAATATATTGACAAAGAGATAAGTAAAATTCTGTATAACAATGATTATATAGGAATCGGAATTATAGACAGCTGTAAAGGAAATCTGTATATGCGTGCTGCTCATTTTGAGGGCATGGAAGTTGAAGAACAGAAGTCATATGTATATGATGATATAGTAAAGCAGATGAGTGAGATAAGAATTGCCAATGAAAGTAAAGAGCAGTTCTTAAAATGTACGTCACTTGATTACCTTAATGATAACATGAATATAGCTGGAGTGTATTCATTTAATGTTTATAATATAAAAAATAAAGTTGAAAGATACAGCTATCACTGGTTTGATAAGAAAAAAGGTATTATTCTTGTTGTTATTGAAGATATGACAAAAGAACTTGAGACGGATAGTGTTACGGGTGCATTAAACCGTGAAGGATTTGTTCATAAAGCAGAAAATATAATTAAAAATAATCCTGACAAAGATTTTGCACTTTTATATTTTAATATTCAGAAGTTTAAGGCGATTAATGATTTATATGGTTATGCAGCAGGAGATACGGTATTACATCAGGCTGTTAATATTTTACAGATTTCTTTTTTGAAACCGCTTGCAATATCAAGGATAGAAGCAGACCGATTTGTTGTGCTGGTTGATAAGAACAATCTGGATTTTGAAAAGCTCACATCAATACTTCATCGTGTTTATGATAAAGATGGGATGAAAGTAGATATATATGTAAGATGTGGCATTTATTATATACCGAAAGACACGGATTTGAGTGTTTCTGATATGTGTGACAGGGCAAAGCTTGCAAAATTATATATACCTAATCAGTATGTACAGCCGTATGCTATATTTAATGAAGACATGAAATATGATTATGAGCAAAGAAGTCTTGCTCTGATTCAGCTGGATGATGCTATAAAAAATAGTGAGATAAAAGTGTTTTATCAGCCTATATATGATGCAAAAACGAAGCAGATAGCATCGGCGGAAGCTCTTGTACGCTGGGTTTCACCCAAAGGCGTAATACTACCGGGTAAATTTATTCCTGCACTTGAAGAAAGCGGACACATAACAAAGCTTGATACATATGTACATAAAAGTGTCCGTAGATTTATGGAAAATAGATATAAAAACGGAAAAAAGATTGTTCGTGTCGCAGTCAATTTATCAAGAATGGACCTGATGGATGATGAAATCATGGATTTGATTATTGATGATGTAAAAGATGAGCACTATTCAAAACAGATGGTTAATTATGAAGTAACTGAGTCGGCATATGCAAATGTTTCCGGTAAAGGTACCAATTTTCTTATGCAGCTTCACGATAACGGTGTAAAGCTTCTTATTGATGATTTCGGAAGTGGTATGTCTTCATTCAGCACATTAAGAGATTACGATTTTGATGTTATAAAGCTTGATATGGGGTTTGTGCAAAAACTTGGTGAAAATAAAAAATATAATAATATAGTAATGTCAATTATTGAACTCGCACACAGACTTGATATGAAAGTGGTCGCAGAAGGAGTGGAGACAAAAGAGCAGGCAGACTATCTTAAAGAATATGGATGCGATTATCTTCAGGGATTTTATTTTTCAAAACCGCTGCCTGAAGAAGAATTCGCAAAGCTTCTTGATTAATAATAATTATATTTGATGTGATAATTTTAATGAGTAAAATACATATGTCAGATGAGTAATATAATTTACCATTTGACATATGTATATTTTTTTGTTTATAATGCCAATAGTTAGTTGTAGCTAATACAACTTAGATATGCATAACAATATTATAAATGAAAGGTATTATAATTATTAATGAAAAATATTATAAAAAATCCAATTAAAATTCTTTGGCTTGCAGCGGCATTTATCTCAATGGCACTTGGTGCGATTGGTGTTATTCTGCCGGTATTGCCAACTACGCCGTTTCTTTTACTTGCTTCCTTTTGTTTTGCAAAAGGGTCAGAGCGTTTTCATAAGTGGTTTACAAAAACAAAGCTTTATAAAAAGCATTTGGATAGTTTTGTGAAAAACCGTGCAATGACGCTTAAAACAAAGCTTTGTATATTGATACCTGCATCATGTATGCTTGTTCTTGCAATGATTGCAATGTCGAACATATATGGAAGAGTGTTTATTGTATTTCTTATAATATTCAAATATGTATATTTCTTTACAAAGATACAGACAATACCATATTCAGCAAAAATAGAAACCGAATAGGGCAGAAAGTCCATTGTTTTTGCTGGAATTATCTGACATGGTTATCTTTTCTGACTCTTTCTTCAAGTCTAGCCATAGCATTTTTAAGCATTTCTTTTGTAACTTTGTATGGGTAGTGTGCTACATCTGACATGTCCGGTATTCTGTCAGTGCTTTCTTCCCATTGTTCTTTGCTGATTTCGATTTCGTCGAGTGATACAGGAAGAGAAATTGATTTGTTAAGCTGATATATTTTTTCAAATTCTTCGTCTTGTTCATCAACAAGAAGGGCTAAAAGTACGCCGAAACCAACAACCTCACCGTGCAGATGATTTTTTTCGATTACAGGATATGATGTCAGTGCGTAAAATATTGCATGTGCGAGACCACTGTTGTAATCGGGCGTGTAATCCTTTGTCAGGAAAATAGACGCAATGCCTGTGGTTACGACAATGGCAAGTATTACCTGTTCAACTTCATATGTACATAATCCTTTTTTGTGGTCTTCATATGCTTTTGCACCATATTCAAGGAGCGGTTTCTGGCACATAACACTTATAGAAACACCAAGTGCCGTAAAATGTTCAAGACGTTCGTCCCTTGATGAAATACAAGCTTCGTAATATTTGGCATATGTGTCACCGATACCTGCCCACATATAGCGGACAGGGGCTTTTGCAATGATTTCGGTATCAATAAAAGCGTGCATTGCAGGGCGGATAAAAAAGTTAGGCTTTAAAAAAGTTCCGTCACTATTATACATAATTGATACAGATGTACAAGCAGCACAATTTGATGCAATTGTAGGAAATGTAAATACAGGTTTGTCATCCGTTATGCACAGGCATTTTACTGTATCAAGTGCTTTGCCGCCGCCTACACCGAATACCATGTCAGCTTCGCTATATAGAGGTAATGCACGAAGTTTATCAACAGTTTCGTATGTACAGTCATTTCCATAAAGTTCGACGCCGATAATTTCAAGTGCTGTGTGAGATACTGCTTCTTTAATTTTGTCAAGTGCAGCTGCAAGAGCCTTTTTTCCACCGATTACAAGAACCGTTCTGCCGTATGATTCACAGACGGGACCAATCTTATCATAAATTGCATTACCGATAGAGTAACTCGGCAGATGTACTTCATAATTTTCAAGTTTCATAATAATTCCTCCATTAATTAAATAAATATTTTGTTAAATAACAAAATATAAAAAGGCATATCAACTCATTGTTATGTGAGTCAATACGCCTTTGTATTTTTACTTTATTGAATTAAAGTAAGTATATCATAAACCGGCGTTGATTTAAACCTGTTAAAATAAAAAACTGCACAGACGGAAAATATATATTAAAATTCAAATCTGTATAATTGGTGATTTTTTAAAATTGTGTATTTTTGTGTGAATTTAGACGTATTTTCAGAAAATGTAATATATTACAAAAATTTTATTGTTTCCTATTGTAAAAATAAACATGTGTATGATATTATCAAATTAATTTATATATTGTTTTGGTAAATGATAATTGAATATGAGGTGGTGCGAATGAAAAGAATTAAATCATTTTTTAAAATATTGGGTATGCTTGTTTTATGTGCTTCGTTTACAGGCTGCGGCGTGAATGGCAATATTGATGATTACGCGGTTAATACGGGCTATGGTGATTCCGATACAGTAAAAAGTTCTTCAGGAGTATCAAAAGACAGCATAAAGGTTGGTGTAATTCATCTGTCTGATCCCGCCGAGGGCAGCGGATATACATATACGCATGATATTGGAATTATGGGTATGCAGCAGAATCTCGGATTGTCGGACAGTCAGATTATAAGAAAGATTAATGTTAATGATTCGGACAAGGAGGCTACGAGAAAAGCGATAAAAGAATGTATTGACGAAGGCTGTAACATAATATTTTCAACAAGCTGGGGCTATATGGAGACAACGGCACAGATGGCAGAAGAATATCCTGATGTTTATTTTTCTCACGGCACGGGTTACATGAGCAACGGAAAGAATTTTAACAATTATTTCGGAAGAATATATCAGCCGAGATATCTTAGCGGAATAGTTGCAGGAATGAATACAAAGACGAATAAAATAGGTTATGTTGCCGCAATGGGTTCGGAAAATTCAGAGGTTACAGGCGGAATTGATGCTTTTGCTTTGGGAGTTTATTCTGTGAATCCTTCAGCTCAGATATATGTAAAGGTGACAAACAGTTGGTATGACCCTGAAGCTGAGAAAGCTGCGGCATCTACGCTTCTTGATATGAATTGCGATGTTATAACACAGCATTGTGATACCACATATCCGCAGCTTCTTGCACAGCAGAAAAATGTATACAGTATAGGATATAATTCCGATATGAGTAAAGATGCACCCGATGCCTGCCTTTGCAGCGTTATATGGAACTGGAGTGCATATTATACGGCGGCTGTACAGAGCGTTATTGACGGAACATGGGATGGAAGCAATTATTACGGCGGTATGAATGAAAATCTTGTCGGCATAACACAGCTCGCTTATTTCTGCAAATCGGGAACACAGCAAAAAGTTGATGAGGCAAAGAAGGATATTATATCGGGAAAACTCGGAATATTTGACGGAGTTATAGAGACCAATACGGGAACGACAGTCGGAGAGAACGGAAAAACACTCAAAGATTCGGATATTACGGGAAATATTAACTGGTATTTCAAAACCGTGACAGTAGTACAGTAAGAGAATAATGGGAGGAATACAGCATGAATCTTAAAAAGAAAATATTGGCGGTTACAATCATTCCTGTACTTGTTTTGGGCATGGTTTCCATAATCCTTACTGTAACTATGGTAAAAAGTTCTGTTATGGAACAGGTTGAGGAAGCTTTAAAAGGAACGGCATCGTCTACTTTGGCGGCATATGACCAAAATGCGGGAGATTACATTGTGACAACAAACGGAGATATATGGAAAGGAAGTTACAATGTATCCAAGTCGGAAAATCTCGTTGACAGAATAAAAGAAAATACAGGTATGGACGTTACATTTTTCTACGGAACAAAAAGAGTGATGACATCGGCACTTGACGCAAACGGGGAAAGAATTCTCGGTTCGCCTGCTGGAGATGTCATAACGCAGAAAGTGTTAAATGATGGAGAAGAATATTTTACAAGCCGTGTTTCGCTGGATGGAGTTATGAATTACGGCTATTATATGCCTGTATATCAGAATGGAAGCAATGATAAGATAATCGGAATGGTGTTTGTCGGAACAAACAAGGCGGACAAGGACACTGTTTTAAACAGAATTATTGCAATGATATGCACTGCTGTTGTCATTGTTATGGCTATATGTATCGGCATAAGCATGAAGATTGCATATTCTATAAGTTCAGATATAAAGAGAAGTGTAGGAATCGTGGAACAGGTTGCGGGAGGCAGTCTTAATATAGACGTTGACAAAAAGCTGTTAAACCGCAAAGATGAAATAGGTGATTTGGCACGAGGCACAGTATCGCTTAGCAATGCGATGAACTCGGTAATTAACGAAATATCGAGTAATTCAAAGCTTTTGCTTGAAACTTCTGGTGTTCTCGGCGAGGCGGCGGACAATACCGACAAGACAATGAATGAAGTAAGTGCAACCGTTAATCAGATGGTTGAAAATTCATCAATACAGTCAGCCAATTCCAAAGCTGCGATTGACCATATGAAGATTATGGAAAACAACATCAGCGAGACTACATCAGAGGCGGCTCTTCTTAACGAATCAGCCGTGTCTATGCAGAAGTCAGGAACAAAGGTTTCTGAGACGCTTTTTAAATTGTGCAATATCAATGATAATGTAAAAGATATAATTGAAGAAGTAAAAGAGCAGACAAACCGCACAAATGAGTCTGTAAACAAAATTAATTCGGCAATCTCATTTATTTCGGCGGTTGCTGAAGAGACTAATCTTTTGAGCCTTAATGCGTCTATAGAGGCGGCAAGAGCAGGTGAAGCCGGAAAAGGCTTTGCTGTTGTTGCACAGCAGATAAAGAAGCTCGCGGAGCAGTCTAATGATTCAAGTAAGCAGATTGACGATATAACAAAGGTTCTTATGCAGGATTCGTATAAATCTGTCGAGATTATGCAGAAAATGCAGGATATAGTTATAAGTCAGAGCGAAAGCATGGAAGAGACCCGTATTATTGTGGGACAGGTTCTTAATGATATACGCAGTTCAAAGGACAGCATAGAATTAATAATGAACAGTACGGTTAAACTTGAAGGTTCAAGAAATAAGGTGTCTGGTGCCGTTGAAGAACTTGCAGAAATTGCGGGACAAAATATGGAAAGCACTCAGAGAACATTTGAGGAGACGCAGAAGGTTACAGATACGTTTAAGGAAGTGTATTCGGGAGCCGTCAAGCTTAGGGAGATTGCTGACAAGCTGGCTGAGAGTGTGTCATATTTTAAGATGTAATAAAAACTGCTTAGAGTTCATAAGGCAGATTATTATAGTGATACGTTATTATATTGAAATTAAAACTTTAAATTAATAATATTAAAAATTAATATAAGATATGTTGCATTTTCTCATATCAGGTGTTAGTATAATTAACTGCTGCGTAGATTTGGCGTGATTTAAAGGCCGGATTACGTGCAAAAACTAAAGTTAATTATACCTGATATGAGGAAATTTTTTATGAGTGGAATAAAAACAGAAAATACGTCCTGTGGAATGGATATGACAAGCGGTTCTTTGTGGAAAAAGATAGTTCTTTTCAGTATACCGCTTATGATGTCGCAGGTTCTTGAGGTTCTTTTTAATATGTCCGATGTGGCAGTTGTCGGTAAATTTGCAAGCTATGAGGCACTTGGGGCGGTTGGTTCGACTACAATTTTAGTGACGCTTTTTACAGGATTTCTTATAGGAATGGGTTGTGGTGTCAATGTAATAGTGGCAAGGCAGCTTGGTGCAAGACAGCACAAAGATTTGAAAGATACAATTCAAACAGCATTTATTCTGTGCCTGATTGTTGGAATTATTGTAAGCATTATATGTATTTCATGTGCACATTTATTGCTGAATCTATTAAATACAAAAGAAGAACTTATAGACGGTGCGATGCTTTATTTCAGAATATATGCACTTGGTATGCCTGCCATGGCAGTATACAACTTTGGTAATGCTGTTATGAGTGCCGGAGGAGATACAAAGCGTCCGTTACTCTATCTTTTTATAGCAGGAATAGTAAATGTATGCCTTAATCTTATATTTGTTATTGGATTTCGTCTGGCAGAACAGGGTGTAGCAATGGCAAGTATTATTTCACAGTATATTTCAGCAACACTTATTATGACTAATCTTTTGCGAAGAAATGATGTGTGCAAGCTTCGTCTTTCACAGGTAAGAATAAACAAGAATGCAGCGAAAGCGATTCTTATGCTTGGAATCCCGGCAGGAATCCAGAACGCAATATTTGCGATTGCAAACCTTTTTATCCAGACAGGTGTGAATTCATTTGATTCTGTTATGGTTTCGGGCAATTCCGCAGCTGCCAATTTTGATGCACTTATATATAATGTAATGTCAGCGTTTTATACAGCGTGTTCAAGTTTTATGGGGCAGAACATGGGCGCTGGAAATAAAAAGAGAATGCTTCACAGCTATTTTATAAGCATTGCATATTCATTTTGTGCGGCAGGAATTCTTGGAACTGTACTTTTTGTGTTTGGACGCCAGTTGTTGTCGTTGTTTACTAGTGAGCCGGCAGTTATAGACGCCGGGATGGCAAGAATAAAGATTATGGCTTTTTCGTATGCGGTATCTGCATTTATGGATGCATCAATTGCTGCATCGAGGGGTATAGGAAAGAGTGTTGGGCCTACAATTATTGTTATAAGCGGTTCGTGTGTATTCAGGGTTGCATGGGTATATACAATATTTGCATATTTTCACTCTATACCATCATTGTATCTTGTCTATGTATTTTCGTGGACAATTACAGCTATAGCAGAAATAGCATATTTTGCATACAGCTTCAAACATTTGAATGTAAGGGGAAGATATTAGTAAAGATTTAATGAGAGTTTTTGTGAAAAACTAACAAAAAATATAATAATCAGTAAAATCCATTGACACATTTATAATATAAGTGTATTATTTATACATACTTTAATAAAACACATACGCAAAAGTCTTTTCTTTTTCTTATGGGTATTTTTAGTTATTAGTTCACTGCGTGTTTTATTAATGGTAAGCGTGATAATGAAAGGAAGTGTGTGGTTAAAAATATAATTTAGTAAAATGTTCGGAGGGTTTTATGCGATTTAACAAATTATTTAGAAAGGTATTTGCGGCAGTTTCTGCGGTTACTTTGATTGTATCGGGGATGCCTGTAGGATTAGGCGTTACGGCAAAGGCCGCGGATACTCAGACGAGAAAAATAACGTATTCGTTTTCAGCGAATTCAAGTAAGAAAGCACCTGCAGCAGGGGAAATTCTTGATGGAACAGCCGGAGAGTCCGGCGGCATTTTGTATGTGTCACGGGATGCAGGAAACAGTGGTGTTACATATGACAGTGACAAACTTCGTTTCAGACAGGGAAGCGTATTATATCTTCCGGTAAAAGATGACACAACAAAAGTAAAATATGAGCAGTTATGTTCAAATGCTGCAACTGACAGACCTGTATATATCGGCAGTGCTGACAGCGGATATTCTGTTCAGATGAAGACAACAACACAGTCTGTAACAGTGGATGATATTACAGGTTATATTGTTGAAAAAGAAGGACAGAAGTATCTTCCTGTTATATCAGGCGGAGATGTTAAGGTCAGAACAATGGCTTTGACAGAATATAATCCGATTATAAATGTCACAGTTACAGGTACAGTGGCAAATGCAGCAGAAAATGGAATTACAGAGATTAAGTTTGACAGTCTTACAGACAGTTCTGCAAAGACGGTTACTGCACAGGTTGACAGCAACGGCAAGTATTCCGTTGTATTAAAGAGAGTAAACGGCAGTGCCAAGTACGAAGTATCAATAAGTGCTGTAGGATTTAAGATTAATGATACCGATAACGGCAATATTCTTGAACTTACAGGTGAAGATGCTACGGCTGTTAAAGACTTTGAAGCAGTTGCTGATGCAGTTGCAACAGTTTCAGGAAGTATTATGGGAATTCCGGCAGATGCTGTAAAAGGAACAGTTTCAGTTAAATTTGTACCTGATAATTCAAAGCTTTCAACGATTGATGTTGATGTAAAAGCACAGACAGACGGTTCTTACAGTTTTTCAAATGTAAGTATTAATTCAAGCTCAAACTATTCAGTAGTATTAGGCGGCGTTGACGATTATGAAGTTACAGAAAAGTTAAACAAGGCAGCAGGAGATTATACAGATGTAAAAATTGCTGCAACACAGAGAGCAAAGGTTAATGTTTCAGGTAAGTTCGTAACATCAGACGACAAAGCTTCAGATGTTACAAAGATTACATTTACAAACAAATCAGACAGTAGCTATTCTTATTCATTCAATGTAACAGGTGACGGATACAAAGCACAGTTAAGAGCAGGCGAGTACGATACATCAGTTGTATCTGAAAAGTATACCGCATATGACCATGTAAGTGTCGGCAGTGCAGATGTTTTGAATGATGTTTATCTTGAAACAGAAGCAGATACATCACCTGTTGAATATCAGGCTGAGGTAAAAGTGGGTAAGGGCCAGCAGTTTGAGACTATAACAGATGCAGTTAAGTATATAGGCAGAATGACAAGAACAACAGAGAGAGTAACAATTATTCTTACAGATGCTTTATACAGAGAGCAGGTTATGGTTGATACTCCTTATGTTACTATTTCAAGTGAAGCAGGCTCAACAATAACATGGTATTATGGTTCAGGTTATACTTATTACAGTGCCGATATGAACGGTTATTACAGTGAAGCAAGAGCAGTTGATAAGTATGAAAAAGGAGTTGAAATCGGAATGGGTACAGGCCACTGGGGAGCAACAGTTAATGTACTTCCTACAGCTACAGCGTTCCGTTCAGAAGGTGTTATATATGAAAGTTCATTCAACAGATATATGACAACAGAAGAAGTTGCAGATGGCGTAGGCAAAGGTGGAGATAACTCTAAGGTTGACCGTTCTAAAGCAACAGATGCCGATATCAAACTTTATAAAAATAAGGAAAGAGCATGTGTTATTTTCATTGAAGCAGACCAGAGCGAATTCAAGGACTGCCAGTTCTTAAGTTCACAGGATACAATGTTTACAGGAAATAATACAGAGCATACATATTTTAAGAATTGTGTCATCGAAGGTACAACAGATTATATCTGCGGTGATGGTAGTGCGGTATTCGACGGCTGTACATTAAGCATGTATGGATACGGTGACAAAGCAGCTTCAGGAAGTATCATTGTTGCGTCAAAGGCACTTTCACAGTTAGGTTATCTTTTCAACAACTGTAAAGTTGTAAAGACTTCTTATCCGGGAATTAACAACGGTATAACAAAGACATATTTTGCAAGACCATGGAGAGCAGATTCAAAGGTTGTATTCTTAAATACAGAAGTTGAAGATGCTAATACTATCGCTCCTGCAGGATTTACTTCAATGAGTAATGTAACACCTGCAAAGGCTAAGTATTATGAATATAATACACATCTTGCAGACGGAACAAAGGTAAGCACTTCAAGCAGAGCTGCAGGCGTTAATAAGATGACTGATGAAGAAGCATCAGCAGTAAAACTTGAAGATTACTTTGAGGGTTGGACACCTGCATACTATACATCAGGAGATGTTAAGCCGGAACCGGTTGCAGCAGACTACACAGCAGTAGATGAGGCTGTTAAGGCAGCAGAAGCCCTCAACAAAGATGATTATGAGGATTTCTCAGCAGTAACAAAGGCAATCGAAGCAGTAGACAGAACACTTACATCAGAAGACCAGGCAAAGGTAGATGCAATGGCAAAGGCAATAACAGATGCAATTAATGGTCTTGTTAAAAAGCAGCCTGTTGTTGAACCTGACGATCCAGGTAAGACAGACATCAAAGTTGACCTTGATAGAAATGAAGATACTGCTGATTTCAAGGATATTGCATCAGTAGGTGACGTAAAGGTTAAAGATGAAGAAGGCAAAGACCTTACAGTAAGTGAAATTAAGTTAAATGTTGAGAAAACAGCAGCTTCGACATCTGAAAAGATTGATGCGGCTATTGCTGAAAAGAATATCAAGGGATTCGATTCAAAGAATGCGGATTATTATGATATTTCACTTAAAACAACAGACGGAAAAGTTGTTAAGCTTTCAAGCGGTAAGATTAAGATTACTATGTCATACAAGAAAGGAATCAATGCAGCAGATTACAATCTGTATGTATTCCATATGAATAACAACGGAGTTCTTGAAAGTGTAGCAGTTACAGCAGATGAAAATGGTTTCTCATTCGAGGCAGAGTCATTCAGCCCATATGCTGTAGTATACGCAGCAAAGGATTCGGGAAGCGATATAACACCGTCAACACCTGAGAATCCAGGAAATGATGAGACATCGGGTACAACAGAGACACCGGACTCAACTGTAACACCGGATTCATCAGTTTCAACAGGTGACAGCTTAGGCATGTTCATGTATATGATAATTCTTGCTGCTGCATTGGCAGGAATGGCAGGAGTAGTCGTATACGACAGAAAAAGAGCAAAATAAAAACTGTTTGTAAAAACAGATAATAAAATTATAATCCCATAACAGGGTAAACACCCCCTCCCGATATTGAATCTGCGAAAGCAGACAGATGTAAGGAGAGGGTGTTTTTGTATTTTTTTTGGGGACAAATTGGTATAAAAAAAGGGCTGCCATACGCAGCCGCTGTCATTTGGTTTAAAAATTTATTTTAACCTGCTATGTTATTTTGAATGGTAATAACAATAGTATAATAATATTTATTATTATAAATGTCAATAGTAAATAACATAATTCCTAAAATTATAAAATGACAAATGTCAAACAATAACTTAAAAGAGAATATACATGATTCAAACTGAAATGTCAAATCAATATAAAAAATAATGTCATTTAATACGGACAAAAATATTGACAATATATATTAAATGGGTTACTCTTTTACCAGATAGTAACAGCTAATAAACATAAAATTATTTTAAAGTAAGAATGTGGAGGTAAAATTAATGGATTTTAACAGAAAGTGCAGTGAAAATTATTGTTTAGGGCTTGACGTTGGAACAGCAAGCGTGGGGTATTGCGTTATAGATGAAAATGGAAAGTTGTTTAAAATTAACCGAAAATGTGATAACGGAAATAATAAAAGGAACAGTTTATGGGGAGTACGGACATTCAAGTCAGGTGAGCCTGCAAAAGGCTGCCGTATAAACAGAAGTGCGAGACGAAGATATTCAAGAACGCATACACGAATTTTAGAGTTAAGAAAAATAATGTCAGATATGGTATGCAAAGTTGATGAGAATTTCTTTGCAAGATTGGATGAATCATTTTTGTGGAAAGAGGATAAAAGTGATAAGGCAAAATCTGATTACATATTATTTGCAGACAAGGATTGTACAGATAAAGATTATTACGAGAAATATCAAACTATATATCATTTAAGAAAACACTTATTAGAGACGACAGAAAAAGCTGATGCAAGATTTATATATCTTGCATTGCATCACATGCTCAAGTATAGAGGAAACTTTTTATATGAAGGTCAAAAATTTACGGAACTTGATGATTTTAAAATCATTTATGAACAGTTTTTAACTTCATTAAAGGAATATTTAGAGATAGAGTGTAATTATGATCAAATTTCTTGTGAGGAAATTGAAAAAAAATTAAAAGAAAAAAAATCCAAAAAAGAAAAATATAATGAAGTATCGGAAATATTGAAAAAACTTGGATTAAATAAAAAGTATGCAGAAGCAGTAGCAAATGCGATTATAGGATATAAATTCAATGTTGCAACAATTATGAATGATAAGAATCTGTGTGATGAAAATGGTAAAGAAATGAGTGTTAGTTTTGCATCAGCAGATTATGAAGAGGAAGAACAAAAATTATCAGATGAACTTGGTGAAAAATTTTCTGTTATAGAAAACTTGAAAAGATTGTATAGCTGGTATGTGATAAAACAGATTATGCAGGGAAGTGACAAAAATCGTGTAAATTATTTATCAGAAGCAATGGTCGCAAAATACGAAAAACACCATGCGGAATTGAAAGAACTAAAAGAATTATTCAGAGATTATAAAACACAGAAAGAATATAGTGAATTTTTTCATAAAGAATTAAAAGCAGAACAAAAAGACGGTAAAATGAGTCCGGCATTTTTAAAAAGTTTCGGAAAGATTAAAAAAGGAGAGTATGTGCCTAATTATGCCAATTATATTAAGGGAATGAAACGATGCGGTGATACGCAATCAAAGGCAAGAGAAAATTTGTATAAATGTATTAAGGCATTATTAGGTGATGTTGCAAAAGATGATGAAAGATATATAAGAATATGTGCTGAAATGGAAAATGATTCATATCTTGAAAAGATTAATGATGTAAGTAATTCAGTTATACCATATCAGTTGAACGAAATGGAAATGGAGAAAATATTGGATATTCAGGGGGAATTTTATCCTGAATTAAAGAAGAACAAAGAGTTAATTTTGAAAATGCTAACTTCAAAGATACCGTATTTTGTGGGACCGTTAAATCCTGGCAGCAGGTTTGCATGGATGAGCAAAAAAGCCGGAATGGAAAATAAATCAGTATACCCGTGGAATGTAGAAGAGGTTGTTGATGTTGATAAAACGGCAGAAAAATTTATAACAAGAATGACTAATTATTGTACCTATTTGCCGTGTGAAAAGGTACTTCCGAAACATTCGATAATTTATCAGTGGTATGAGGTTTTGACAGAACTTTCTCAAATAAGTATTGATAAGATAAAGTTTGGAAAAGAAATTAGAGATGATATAATACAGAATCTTTTTTTGAAGAAAGTTTCTGTATCGGGGAATAATTTAAAAGAACATTTAAAAAAATCTGGTACATATAATGATATTGATAACAGGGTTATAAGGGGATATCAGGGTGGAGACAATTTTGCAAGCTCTATGAGCAGTTATATAACATTTAAAAAGATATTCGGTGAAATAAATATGTCTAATATAGATATGATTGAACAGATTATCTACTGGCTTACAATATTTGATGACAAAAAAATCATCAAAAGAAAGATTGAGCAGAATTACAGAGAAAGAATAAATGATTCTCAGTTAAAGAGAATAGTGAAAATTAAATATACAGGATGGGGACAGTTATCTAAAAAATTCCTTACAGGAATTAAAGGTGATACAGGACATACAATTATAGAAATGCTTGAAGAAGGCGATCCAAGATGGAAAGAACTTCCTAATCTGATTCAGATTATAAATAAGGATGAAAAAATAAAAACTGTTATTGAGGAAAACAGATTAAGGTACAATGGTGAAGATGATTTGCCGGATATTATTGATAAATTGCATACGTCGCCTGCAAACAAACGCGGAATAAAGCAATGTATGAAAGTTATTGAAGAAATAATAGAATATATGGGCAGAAAACCTGAACAGATATTTATTGAATTTGCAAGGGAAGAGGGGGAAAAAGTAGAGACAAAAAAGGTAAAGGATAAGATAGATAAAGCTATAGGTAAGTTAAAACAGGAATTTAAAAATTATTATAATAATGATATTAAGCAAGAATTAAAAGATAATGAGAAAAGACTTGATGAAGAAAAGGTAAGATTATATTTCTCACAGAACGGTAAGAGTTTGTATTCTGCTCCAAGTGCAAGTAATCAATTAAGTCTTGATAATCTCAATCAGTATGATGTAGACCATATTATACCTTATTCAATCAGTCAAGATGACAGTATGGATAACAAAGTTTTAGTTAAAAAGATTGAAAATCAGAACAAGGGAAATATGATTGTTTCAGAGGCATTTGGAAATAAAGCTGATTATAAGGAAATGCAAAATTATTGGGAGATGTTATATAAAGCAGGACTAATATCTGAGAAAAAATATAATAATCTTAATAAATCACTTGATGAAGTATTTTCTAAAGGATTTATTAACAGACAGCTTGTAGAGACAAGACAGATTGTAAAAAATGTGGCAAATTTAATAAGTGATTATTATGATGATAAGATTGAAGTAATAGAGGTAAAAGCACAATTAAGTTCATATATACGCAACAAATTTACGCAAGAAAAAAAGGATGATGATGGATTTTGGATTGAGAATACAGAAAATGCAATGTTTTTTAAGAATCGTGGATTAAATGATTATCATCATGCACATGATGCGTACCTTGCGTGCATAATAGGTCTTTATATACAGAAAGTATATCCGGGATGGAAAAATGAATTGAATTTCAAAAAGTACAGACGAGAATTTGAAAAGTATTATGAAGAACAAAAGAAATATAATACCAAATCAAAAAAGGAAATATATATTTCAATGCTTAGCAGATTTACAAAGAATTATGAAAAAGCAGGGTGGAACGGTGAAGAAATTATTGAGTATATGAGAAAAATCTTTTGTTACAGAGATGTAATGATTTCTAAAAAAACAGAAGAAAATACCGGTAGTTTTTATAATCAGACAAGATACCCAAAAGAGAAATTGGATGGAAATAAGAAAGAAACTAAACTTATTCCATTAAAGAGTGGAAATAATCTAAGAGGAAAAGAGGGACTTAAAGAACTTTCGGTAGAAAAATATGGCGGATACCAGGGGGGCGAATGTGCATATTTTGTTCTTGTAAAATATTATACTGTTAAAAATAAAAAGAAAACAGAAGAAAAGCAGTGGAAAATGGAGTTTGTGGGTATTCCTACATATATTTCGTATGAGATTAATAAAGGAAATATCAATTTAAAACAATATATATGTGATAAGTTAAAAAATAATACTGTGGAAATATTAAGAAATAAAATTTGCAAATATCAAGAACTTATGGATGAAGAAGGTAATAGATATTTTCTTGTTGGACCTACAGAAGTTGCTAATGCAAAACAATTTGTTCTTGGAAGCAGGTATCAGAAATTTAACAGATTATATTCATATATTAATAGTGAAAACTGGCACTATATAAGAACGGATGAACTTGAAAAAGAAATAGATGAGTTCTTTAAGCTGCTTCAGAATAAGATACATAATGAGTTTAAAGGCTATATCAAGGATATAGATAAAGTTATAGGAGCAAATACATCAAAGCTGGATATAGATAAAAAAATAGATTACTTTAATGAAATATATAAAATAGTACAAGCTAACAGTAGCCGTCCCGCTGTATCAAAATTCAATATTGCCGGCATAAGCGATGGGCTCGGAAGGAAAAGAAGCCTTCCTTTTAAGGATAAAATAATAATAGTTGACAAGTCAGTGACAGGAATTTACGAAAGGAGAACATGCTTTGAGTTGGAGAACGGTGGTAATACAAAGTCATGTTAAGTTGAGCTATAAAAATGATTTTATGATTGTTCGGGGTGATGAGGTTAAAATGATACATCTGAGTGAAATTAAAAAAGTTATCAGGATATGTAAGAGAAATGGAATTTTTTGATTCGACAAACCGTGAAGGACATGCTGCAAAAGTATACAATAATATAGAAAAGACATTTGATAAAGATTTTAAACTGTTGTTGGTTGATGTTCTTAATAGGAAAGTTATGTATTGTGGGCGTGAATACTATCTTACAAATGCAATTCAGATTTATCTTGATAAGATATTTGATGCTATTGAACATGAAAGTTTTGATACATCAATATTATATGAATTTGCATGAGTTTAAGATTTATGAGAGTTATGGTACTTTTTGATTTGCCCACAATTACAGAAAAGAATCGTGCCGAGTATAGAAAATTTCACAAGTTTCTGATACAGGAAGGATTTATTATGATGCAGGAATCTGTGTATACAAAACTTGCACTTAATGGAACAGTTGCCGAACTGATAAGAAAGAAAGTTAGAAAGAACAAACCGCCTGAAGGCTTAATTGAAATGCTTATTATAACTGAAAAGCAATTTAGCGGAATAGAATACATATCTGGTGAAGAACAGAACTGTGTTATAGATGGAGAGGAGCGACTGATTGTAATATGATAATGAGAATACCTTCATTTGAAAATGATATTGTTTTTTCTGAAAATTATATAAGTGTGCTTCATATACAAAACGGTACATTGTTTGCAAGAATAATAGGAAGCATTAACAGTCTTATAAACGGAGTTGAGGAGCTAAACGAAAAAATTATTTTTATCGATGAGGATGAAAAAATAATGAAGGCTTCCAAAGATATTATGCTTATTACTGATATATGGAATTTTGATTTTAATCAAAAGAAAATACAAAGTGCTTTGTTTCAGAAAATAGAAAAAATATATCAGCAAGAGTATGAAAGATTGAGTGATTTTCAGACACATTTTCAAAGTTTGCAGATAAATGCTATGGATGTATGGGAAGATTTACCGTTTGAATTTGAATACAAAGACAGTATCGGAGTGCAGGAATATCTTAAACTTCTAGGTTTAAAAATTGCAATGGGTGACAGAGATTCTAAAATCATAGATATTGTATTGATGATAATTGATGTTGTTGAATATTTTGGAATAGCAAAATTAGTTGTTTTTACTAATTTAAAACTTTATTTGTCTCAAAAAGAATTGGAAGAGGTTTATAAATATATCATGTATAAAAAAGTAATGGTTCTTTTGTTAGAAACAGGAGATGAGAAAGAATGTGTTAAAAATGAAAAAATTTTATTTGTAGATAGTGATTATGATGAAATTATGATGTATAATAATTAAATAATAGTTGACATTCAGAGTAGAGATTAGTTGCTATAGTCCCAAAAACTCCTTGTATAATGTTATAATATACGAATTTGACATTTTAGGAGTATGTTATTTTGAATGGTAACAAAACTAACTATCTTTCAGATGTTTCAGTTGATGTATTTTAGGAGTATGTTATTTTGAATGGTAACAAAACGTAAAGACCTTGTTATCACAGGCGGGAAGAATTTTAGGAGTATGTTATTTTGAATGGTAACAAAACATCGAAATGCAGATTAAAGAGCGGGAAGACATTTTAGGAGTATGTTATTTTGAATGGTAACAAAACGCAAAATGCGGCAAGTAACTATGGCACACTATTTTAGGAGTATGTTATTTTGAATGGTAACAAAACTGACGATTTGTGTTACAAGCTGTTTGTGGAATTTTAGGAGTATGTTATTTTGAATGGTAACAAAACCTCTGTATCCACATCCGTAAACATTACTGATTTTAGGAGTATGTTATTTTGAATGGTAACAAAACGTATTTAAAGAATAAATTAAGTGCAAAACAATTTTAGGAGTATGTTATTTTGAATGGTAACAAAACTCATTTTTCAAAATCATGTATGGTCTTGTGATTTTAGGAGTATGTTATTTTGAATGGTAACAAAACCGTTAATTATCTTAGAGACACACAGATTAAATTTTAGGAGTATGTTATTTTGAATGGTAACAAAACCAAGAAAAGAATGGAGTTGAATATGTTAGGATTTTAGGAGTATGTTATTTTGAATGGTAACAAAACTACTGCATCAATAAGCAGTTTGATGATATAATTTTAGGAGTATGTTATTTTGAATGGTAACAAAACTCGGAAGCAAATGTTGACATCTTCATAGGATTTTAGGAGTATGTTATTTTGAATGGTAACAAAACAAGACCTTGCAACGACGTCTGACATAGTTAATTTTAGGAGTATGTTATTTTGAATGGTAACAAAACTGCTATTATAGGCGTTCTTGTTGCTGCAAAATTTTAGGAGTATGTTATTTTGAATGGATTTTATTATCCACTTCTTTGCCAAAAGAAAATTAAAGAAGCCGAAAATTAGGAAACAGATGAAAAGCCGTGTTGGAATATGTCGCAAATATAAAATGTTTGAGGTGAAACTATATGATTTTACATGATAAATATGATATAGCGGTTGTCGAAAACATATGTATAGCAAAAAGGCTTTTTGTTGATGCTGTCTACAGTTCAGCAAATCTTGAGGAAATAGCGGTTACGTTTGCACAGACTCAGGATATTCTTAATAATGTTAATGTGTCAAAACTTACACCGATTGAGATAAATAAGGTATGCTGTTTGAGAGATGCATGGGAGTATATGATTGAGCATATTAATGACAGCCTTGATTTTGGATATTTAATGAATGTCCACGAAATTATTGCAAGATTTGATGTACCATATTAGTATTTAGGCAGAATAATGACTGATGATGTTATTATAAGCGGAACAAACTGGAGACCTGAAGTACATGGTGCTGAATACTATCATAAAGAAATTATGAAACTGCTTGACAATCCAAATGTTACAGACAGGGCAGTAAAAACAGGTTTATGGCTTATGAGGAGCCAGATATTTAAAGACGGAAACAAGAGAATCGGAAGTTTTGCGATTAATAAAATATTAATAGAAAACGGAAAAGGAATATTTAAAGTTCCGGTTGAACTAGATGGTACATTTAAACAGATGCTTGTTTCGTATTATGAAAGTAATAATGCAGATGAACTGGCAGAGTGGGTATATGATAACTGCCTTGATGGAGTAAATCCGGTAAAAGTTAAGGAAAAAGCGGAAAATTATTAGAAGTAAATCAACAAATGTTAAAAAACTATAAATCAACAGCACGCTATTGACAGCGTGCTGTTATTTTTGTAATATATTAGAAAATCTAGAAGAAACTATTTATCAAATTTTATGAAAAGGAAAGAGCATATGTTTGGAGAAACATTGCATTGTGGTGAACTTATAAAGAGACTTAACGATGCACTTGGAAGAAAGGCTAATAATACGT
>ERZ791920.238-NODE-238-length-65986-cov-5.055922_pt1 | contig 65986 bp, 53 predicted proteins | sample MGYA00510136_ERZ791920 | MGnify/ENA primary metagenome ERZ791920 (study PRJEB30046, sample SAMN00792066) | human gut metagenome | study: EMG produced TPA metagenomics assembly of the A metagenome-wide association study of gut microbiota in type 2...
CTAACTCGCAATGAATTAGTTGCCTTAAATTTTATTATTTTAGGAATATCCCTAAATAGCTGATATTAAACATCTTACAGTCCGACCGGTATCTCCAACAAATACCAGACAACAAACAATAATGTCCAGGCAAACAAGATAGCCAGTGAATATCTCCAAGTATATTTAAGCAAAGCTCCATACGTAATTCGCTTGTCATATTGCCGCATATAAGTCAATACCAAAGGCATATAAAACAAGAAAGGAGTGATTGCATTGGTCGAGCTATCCCCTATGCGAAAAGCACATTGTACAATGTCCGGAGTAATCCCCATTTGCGCAAACATCGGAATAAATATGAAAGACATAAAAGTCCATTTAGAAGTAGCAGATACCATAATAAGATTGACAGTTGCTGTAAACAGGATAAACAATACCAAAGCAGCCAATGGAGCAGGTTCAAAAGAAGAAAGCAATTCCGCTCCCATGATGGCAAGGCACTTATCCAGATGTGAATACTCGAAACATGCAAACATCTGTGCTGCAAAAAAAGCAATTACAAAATAGACACCAAGAAGTTTCATGGGTTGCGTTAACCCTTCTATGACGTCATTATCCGTACGATAACGACCGGAGCTGAAGCCGTACGCCATTCCTGTGATACCGGCCCCCAATGAGAGAAGAAACAAAATACCTGCAATAAAAGGTGAATGCATTAAACCACCGTTTACCCCACGTAGAATCCCGTAAGAAGAAAAAGTAAGCCACAAAATAAGAGCCACATAAATAGCTGCCACAACAATGGAGATCATAATAGCACGCCGTTCTTTGCGGGACAGAGGCCGGTAAGCTTCTACCTTTATTCCTCCTTCATAATTCCCTAACTTAGGAATAAGCCATTTCTCAGTCACCCAATAAACAATAGCAGTAATAACCACCGTAGAAGCACTCATAAAGAAATAATTGCAAAGAGGTTCGGTGTTCCCTTGATATCCAGTCTGCGCCAAAGCAGCCTCTTGTGTAGTATGAGCTAATAACGGGTCCATCGTACTTAATACAATATTGGCACTATATCCACACGCAACGGAAACATAAGCCGTTACAATTCCGGCAATCGGATGGAGACCTACCCATTGGAACAACATAGCCGCAATAGGCAACAAAATTATATACCCACCGTCACCAATGGCATTCGATAATAACCCCAGAACAATTACCCAAAGAATAATTCTCTTTTTCTCTTTCCTGTTCCCCACCCCCAAACGGATACACGCATTAATAAACCCGGAATGTTGGGCAACCCCAAGTCCGAACATCGCGATGATTACCATCCCCAAAGGAGCAAATCCTGTAAAATTCTTAATTGCGTTGCGCAACCACCAGCGAATACCTTCCGGACTCAACAAACTTTGCACACGAATGTCTTCACCGGTTTGCGGTAATGTCACCTTTAACCCATAGATATCGCATATCCATGAAAGAAAAACCACTGCCATCGTCAACAGCATAAACATCGTAGCAGGATGGGGCATACGCCATTTTGTCTTCATCGCTTTTCAGGATTTATTCTTCGTCAGCTTTCCTTAGTTATTCATCATCAGGCTCCAGATTATCCAGATCAATAATGCGCAATTCCAATGCACGCACAGCCAACCGGGTAGCATTCACCCCCACCCGCTCTCCATTCGGGAAAAGACGTCCGATAAGGTCATTCTGCCGTTTTTCCAATGATTTCACGCCGAAGGGCATACCTTTCAGATTTGCAATCATCTCCTTCGTATATCCTAATGCCAAATGACGGAGAAAACGCTCGTCATATTCATCAATATCATAACTGATAACCGCCTCCTGACGTTTTGCATCATTAGCGACAGACTTCTTAAAACGGTCTACAATCTTTTCTAGAATCGGATAATTGAACACTAGCTTCTTTCCATCCATTACAGCCTGTACATCCGTTTTAGTAAGCAGCTCTCCTGTCTTGAGAATAATTCCGTCGGCACCGGCATTCAACACATCCACCCATAATTTCTCATTCAAGATCTCACCGGTGAAGATCAGCACACGAACCCCCTTATAACGTTTGAATATATTCCGACAAATATCTACTCCGATAGTGGTAGAGCCCCCCAGCCCCAGATCCAGCAAAACCAAATCAGGAAGTTGGGCTTCCATCAAGGGCCAGAATTCATTTTCTGTCATGGCGGTACCGATCACTTCCGCATTCGGTATTTCGTGACGGAATATCTCCTCCGTGCCTTTCAACTCCAATTTTACATCCTCTACAATAATTACTCTAAATTTCTGTTCTTCCATTTCCTTATATCTAAAAACTTTTATGTGTTTTCCTTATTTTATCTACGCGGTACAGTAAAATAAACCGTAAATCCTCCATCTGCAGCAGGTTCGGCATTAATACGACATCCCCTGCGTCCTGCAAATTCATCATGATCGCGGATAATCTGTTTACATACCAAATATTCCGTACCACGCAACTCCCCTTTTTCACCGGCAGTCATACGTGCCAGATTCGGATAAAACAACAGGTTCAGTTCCTCCATACTCTTCTCGCGTCTTGTATCCGTAAAAAGAAAGCGAATATATTCATCATCCTGCCGTGCCTGCAAACGCAACAGACCGTCTTCGTGAACCGCCAACGCTTCGTCAATCAGGTTTTCCAATAGGAAGCGCAACTGATTCAGATCTCCTATCACTTTTGCGTCCACCGTTCCTATCTCCAGTTCTATCCTCTCCGTCCGGTTCTTCATTGACTTTCTGAAGTATTTTCCAGCAGTATCCAAAAGTTCCTGTACAGGAATCACCACCCGCCGGAAAGTAACCTCTTCCAACTGACGGGAAGCGCACGAACTTAGAATCGTAAAGATTCCTTTATAATATTCAATCAATTCGGTCATTGTCTCCACAGCCTCACGTTCTTCCTTCTCTGAAATATTCTGCATATTGAGCCTACCGACAATTTGTTTGATCTTATTCGGATAATAAATTGTTTCATGTTTAATCGTAGACAGGCAATTATCCAATACCATATTTTGTACATGCAACATACTGTCTTCCCAAAGAGCACGTCGTGCCTCTTCATGCGCCGACTCAATATCCCGATATTTCGTAGCCAATTTCACCACCGCATTAAATATCACAATCGCCACATAGCGTGCCACCAATTCAAACAACAAACGATCTGTTTCCTGCTCCGACCCTTCCCTGCGTTCCAGATAAAGCACACCCACACACTGGTGTTCTCCTCCCGCTTCCACCTTCAATGGAATAGCCAGATAATGCCGTCGTTCAAGATATTCACCGGAATCAAAACATTGCTGTACCATCTCCGGCATCTCCTGACCGGGACATGAAGCGTATTCCAGCCTATGCGTCGTTTCATTATACGCTGCAATACCCATCCGGTCAATCGTAAGCAATTCATTTACAGATCCGAATGCTTCATCCACTATGCGTTGCGGGATTTCCTTTAGCGTACTCTCCTCTCGTTGGAGTGCTTCTGCATCCTCTTGCTCCTGTGGTCTGACCAAAGAGGCTGCAAACACTTTTTGATTTATCTCGAGCACCTGTTCAAGATTCAGTCGGTTCTGCAGCCGCTTGCGCATATACAGAAAATAGTACCCGACCAACAAAACCACCAACAGGACAAAACATAAAATGATCCCCACCGTCTTGTTCGTATTCGAACGTTCCAACTGCTTGCAATATGCCTCCAACGTCTGATCTTCTCCTTGCAACTTATACAAATCCGTAAATGCCGAATTATTATAACTGTACGCATCCAGTTGTTTCAAAGCCAGAAAAGCGACTGCCGCTTCGTTCCTTATGTCCAGAATCACATGATAATCCGAGTCAAACAACTCATTCCACCAACTAATCTCGGCAGGTATCCCCTCACCAACCAATTTCATATAACGATGCGGATGTTCCGCCCGTGCATATTTCTCATAATGCTCGTTCAATAACATCATAGCCGAATCGATATACTGCAAAGCTAGTTCATATTCTTCATCCACATTAGCAAAATATGCAGCATTTGCATAGTCTGACGCAGCATCCAGCAAATCCTCATATACCGAATCCGTAACCACAACTATCGAATCTCCTTCCTGCAACATGGGGGAAATAGAATCATGCACACACGACACCATCCCTACCGGAAGCAACAGGCAAAGCAATACACCGACTATCTTACGTATCCCTAAAGGCAAACGAAAATAGAAACGACTCCCCTTACCCAATTCACTTTCCACATTGAAAGCACACACACGGAACAAATCATTCGTCTTCTTATATTTCTCAATGATTCCCTTACAGTTCATTAATCCGAAGCCACTCCCCTTGTTTTCTTTCAGTTCCTCCGGATCCTCCGCATTCTTCATCCCGATTACGCGCGAATCATACACCTTCTCACCAATGATACGCTCCACATCCTCCGTTGAAATACCTCGTCCGTTATCTTCTACGGAAATCTCCACATAAGTATCCGTCATACGTGCGTATACCTTGATGTTCCCACCTTCCGGAGTATATTTACGCGCATTCTCCGCCAGCGTATTAATCATAAACAGAGTCAATGCACGGTCGGCCTTCACCGTGACAACGGTCGGTTCAATCTCCAAAGTCTGTTTTTTCATCTCAAAGGCACGCCGTCCTTTCCCTACCAGTTCAAATAACTCATTGAGGCTGAATATCTCAATATTCAAGCTGAGCGTTCCTTGCTTCATTTTAATCCAGAGAGCCAGAATATCATTATATTCATTGATCGTAGTAACCAATTCGTCGATATACTGGTACTTCTCTTTCTTGATCTTTTCATCATCGATATATCCCCGTTCCGTCAACTTATGTACTTCATTCAGAATACGGTCAATATACGGATTGATACCATTTACGATAGCCATACAGGCTTTTTTTATCAAGTTCTGGCGTTTATTTCCGGCAATATGCTGCTCATAGATATACCGCTGTTTTTCCAATTGCATCCGCTCGTCACTCAATGCTTCCACCATCTGCTCATTGTCAGCCGCCCAAATAATATAAGGCTCCAATACGTGGACCAAAGCCTTCTCGTCGCGGCTCAGCCGATATCCAGAACACAACGTCGCCTTACCTTCCTCCGATATTTCCAATTTCATACGTCCCTTTCCAAACAACTGATCTATCCCCTGCTGAATCAAAGGGACATTCATTGGGATGGATGAAGTAATATCCCGGCAGAGTCCTAAAATCTGCTGCAAACGTTCCACATCCAACCGGTTTCTTATTTTAGAACGCTTATTAAAGAACCACCAGAAAATCACCACCAATACCAATCCGGCAATCACCAGAGAAAGGACAAGCGTCATCTGGCGCGAACCGGCTTCCAATGACACATAACGACTTTCCAGTTCCTTGTCCTGGCGGGTAAAATTCAAAATATCCAGATAAATATTCCGATTATAATCAGAAGCATATTTCATTCCGAGCCCTGCATACGATACACTCAATTGTTCCCGAATCCTTGAAATCCATTCAGGAACGGTCTTCACATTTTCCTGCGCAATCCAAGGCACTCCCGTATAGGTAGTATCGCCTTCTGCAAACGTATGCAGCTTATCCAGTGTATCCGCTTCATGATGATAATAAAGTATATGATGGCGATTCACACAATCCAATGCTTTCGTAAGTGTATCCAGCGCTTCCGAATATCGTCCGTGCGCATTCAGATATTTTCCGATAGAAACATACGCTCCGGCAATCTGATACAAGTCGTTATATTGGCGGAATCTCTCAAGCGCGAGTTGTGCCATGCGCAAAGGTAAAAGAGAATCTACCGGCAAAGCAAACTGCTCCAGCATATGTCCTCTCCTTGTCTGGAAAAACTCGAAACTATCGGAAGAAGCCATCAAGTTGGCAAGACCTTGCAAACCATTTCCTTCGAAATAAGGATGATTGCTCTGAACAGCCGCCCGCCAAGTATAATACAAATGATCAAACTCACGTAGTTTTCTCTCCTCCGGTGTCTTTGCTTCAACCAAAGAAGCGGCCCCCTTAAGATAGTGATAGTAAAGCAATTGATTAGTATCCGCCAATGCTTCCTCTTCCGGAATATGACTGAGCGACGCAATCGCTTCCTGTCGTTGCTGAAGGTAATAGTAATAAATGGCGGAAACAATAAAGAACTCCGTAAAAGCATAGTCCAGCCGAAGCTTTTCGTGCCTGTCGGCAAACAAATCACTTTCCTCACGAATACGTTTCATACGTCTCAACGCACTGTTTCTGTAATCATAAAATTCTTTATTCATTGCCGTCCTCTGACAGATTTTCATCAGTCCGATATCGGCAATCAAAAGCTCAAGTTCGTTTTTAGTCAGTTTATAGACCTCTTTATGAGACACTTCGGCACGGTCAAAATCCATATTCATAAAAGCCCAGAATCCCAGATTATTTAAAGCTTCCGCTTTCCCCGACTTATAAAAGTTCACCTTACTATAAGCCTGTTCGGCATATTTATAAGAAGAATCCAGATTTCGGTAACGATAAGCATACGCTGTTCCATTAAGCGAATCAATCAAACGCACCTCTTTAGTCGGCACCATATCAGTGCACGAGAAGAACAAAGAAAGAATTATCAGAATAGATAACGGATAATAAATAATCGATAATGAGCTATGCTGTGCCTCATTACCTATTCTTCGGACATTATTATTTAAAGAAATCCTTTTCATAATCCATCGTCAACTATCCATTAATTACGCAAATCTACAAATATTTCCGATAAGTTGGAGAGAAAATGATTTTTTATACAATAAGTCCTTCTAAATAATAAGAGAAATTCCTACCTTTGCAGGCAAATTAACAAATAGGTAAAACATCTATTACAAAATGAGCGAAAAAGCACCCTTTATGGTATTCTCGGGAACAAACTCGAGATATCTTGCAGAAAAAATCTGCGCAAGCCTGAATTGTCCTCTGGGAAATATGAACATTACCCATTTTGCCGATGGCGAATTTGCTGTTTCATATGAGGAATCAATTCGTGGCGCCCATGTATTCTTGGTTCAATCCACATTCCCAAACTCAGACAACTTAATGGAACTTCTCCTGATGGTTGACGCGGCAAAACGTGCATCAGCAAAGAGCATTGTAGCCGTAATTCCCTATTTCGGATGGGCTCGTCAGGATAGAAAAGACAAACCTCGTGTATCTATCGGAGCTAAACTAGTAGCCGACCTGCTTTCCGTTGCAGGTATCGACCGACTGATTACTATGGACCTGCACGCAGACCAGATTCAGGGATTCTTCGATATTCCGGTAGACCACTTGTATGCGTCAGCCGTATTCCTCCCCTACATCCAGTCATTGAAATTGGAGGATCTGGTGATTGCTACACCGGACGTAGGAGGTTCAAAACGTGCCAGCACTTTCTCCAAATATCTCGGTGTACCGTTGGTACTCTGCAACAAGTCGCGTGAGAAAGCCAATGAAGTTGCTTCCATGCAGATTATCGGTGATGTGAAAGATAAAAATGTAGTATTGATCGACGATATCGTAGACACAGCCGGAACAATCACCAAAGCTGCCAACATTATGCTGGAAGCCGGCGCAAAGTCTGTACGTGCTATTGCCAGCCACTGCGTAATGTCCGATCCCGCTTCATTCCGTGTACAGGAATCCGGTCTGACAGAAATGGTATTTACCGACAGCATTCCTTACGCTAAGAAGTGTGCGAAAGTAAAACAGTTAAGTATCGCCGATATGTTTGCTGAGACAATCAAACGAGTTATGAACAACGAGTCAATCAGCTCACAGTATATCATCTAGTCGAAACTTCATTTTCAACTAAATAAAAAATAATCGCAGGTAAAGTAAAGAACTAAACCTGCGATTATTTTTATTTGATAACGCTGCCTTCATTGCGCAGCCAACTTTCAACTTCCAACTCTCAATTCTCAACTTTATTGAAGTCTTCCGAATTTGTATGTTCCCTTTCTGATTATCTTCCCGTCTTTATCCGTTTCCACAAAAGGACCATTCTTCTTTCCTTGTTTGAAGAAACCATCGAAACGGTTACCGTCTTTATCAATCTGAACCCCTTGGCCTTCTTCCAATCCATCAACGAAGCCACCTTTATATTGCATACCCGCAACAGTCTTTAAAGTCCCCTCACCATTCGGACGGTTATCTTTCCAATCCCCCTCGTACACATCACCATTACTCCATTTATAGATACCCTTACCCTCACGTCTGTTATTTTTCCAGTCACCTTCGTACACAGCACCATTCGACCAGGTAAAAGTTCCTTTCCCATCTTGCATACCATCCTTGAAGTTACCTACATACTTATCACCGTTAGCATGATAGTAAATTCCCTCACCCGTACGTTCACCCAAGAGATAAGAACCCTCGTAACGATCTCCCGTATGGAAAAAATAAGCACCCTTTCCATGCTGGATATCATCTGCCCAGTCACCCTCATATTTATCTCCGTTAGTATATTCAAATACTCCTTTTCCATGACGGACATCATCTTTCCAGTCTCCTTCATATTTACATCCGTCATCCCAGTTCATAGTACCCTTACCGTTTTTCTTGTCATTCTTCCAATGACCGGTATATTTAGCGCCATTCGCCCAAGTATACGTACCTTCACCCTCACGCTTATCATTCACCCAACCACCTACATACAAGTCACCGTTGTGATAATACATTGTCCCTTTGCCATGCTGGTAGTCCTGATACCACATACCGTCATAACGGTTGTTATTCATAAAATAATAAATACCTTTTCCGTGCTGTTGGTCCTGATACCATTGTCCTTCGTACTTTTCTCCGTCAGGAAACATATAGATGCCATACCCTTCACGTTTCCCCTTCACATATTCACCCTCGTAGACATCCCCATTTTTAAAGACCGTCTTTCCTTTCCCGTTTGGTTTGCGTCCTTTCATTTCTCCTGTATAGACACTGCCATCCTTAAAAGTATAGTTGCCAATCTTTATTTCTGTAGAGAATGTATCCTTTATCTTTCCGAAGAATCCGCCCTTTTTCCCTTCATTTTCTTGTGCCATTACCCCCTCTTGTGCCAGGAGAGCCAATAAAAGTGTAGTATATAGATATTTCTTCATTTATTTTAGTTGTTACTCATTTCTAGAATTACGATTTGGACAAAGATACGATTTCTCTCCCAAAAAGCCCCTTACCGGAAAGCAAATTATGACAACTTTTTACCTGCAATGACCTCTTTTAATGTCTCTTTGCATAAATAACGCTGCGCTAAATCCTGAATTTCCGCAGGAGTAATCTCGTTTACGGCTTGCAAAGAACGTGCGAAGTAATCATCCTTCAAACCGGAAGTAGCTATAAATATCCACGCATCCGAGAGAGAGAAAGGCGATTCATAACTGCGGCACATTTCTCCCAACATATAGTTGCGCACTATCCTCAACTCTTCTGCAGATACAGGATCCAGGTGCAACCGGTCTATTTCGTGATATACTTCCTGTATTAACGGCTCCACATATTCATTATCCGTCTCCGTCGAAACAATCAGCAAGCCGCTATCCGGATAAAATACTACTCCTGCCGATATGCCATAAGTATACCCTTTATCTTCGCGAATGTTGGACATCAGACGACTACCGAAATAACCTCCGAACAATGTCATCAGCACACGCAGCTTCGGATAGTCGGGATGTTCGCGAGTAATAGTGGTACATCCCATTTTCACTGCGCTCTGCATAGCGTCTTCACGTTCCGTAAAAATCCTCTTCTCAGGTATAGCCGCAAACGGGAAACTCGATTTCGGCATCTGTAATTGATATTGCCCGAACGGAATTCCGAAAATATCCGTTACACGGCTAATGATATCATCCGTCACCTTGCCGGATAAGAAAATGGAGCAATTGCCGGAATGGTAATGCCGCTCATAAAACTCACGAAGCACTTCTGGAGTTATAGTATAATAATCCTCCTCCATCACTATTTTCCCGCACGGATGTTGTTCACCGTAAAGAGACTTCAGCAAACTACGATGTGCAAGAAAATCAACCTTAGAGGTATTGACCAAATATTGCTGGATATTGGTATCCAGAATAGTTTGAAGCTCCTTTTGTGGAAACAGTGGTTCCTTAATCATCGACTCTACCACTTCCAACGTTTTCGCTAAATACTTATTCAATGAATAAACAGTGATATAAGCATATTCCGAAGAACTGGAGAGTTCTAGCCACGAACCATAATAATCCAATTTCTCCGCAATGGTGGCAGCCGTATATTTCGTCGTACCTTCGCGCAACATACGGTTCGTAAACAAAGCTTGCAACTTCTGCGACTGCTGCCAGCGACCTCCGGAGAAAAGCACATCCATACGCACCACTTCCTGTTCACCGGCATTAATAACAGTCAGAGGAATACCATTCGGCAACGTTGTCCTGACGGGAGTCTGTATATGGAAATTTTTCAGAGGTTGTATCTCAGGCTGTATCGTGCGATCCATAAACATTATAATCTATTTTTCAAAAATTCTTCTGCACGCGCCAAGTCCTGTGGAGTATCAATTCCAATCGTTTCCACTTCACTGATCCCCACTTTTATTTTATACCCGTTTTCCAGCCAGCGCAGTTGCTCCAACGATTCCGCTATCTCAAGTGATGATTGCGGTAGTGCGGTTATCTCCCTCAGCACTTCCGTACGGTAAGCATACAAACCGATATGTTTATAGTAGGTATGTCCTTTCAGCCAATCCTTCTTCTCGGCATTACGCTGATAAGGGATGATAGAACGACTGAAATACAGGGCATTCCAATTTGCATTGACTACCACTTTGGGAGAGTTCACATTCTCAAGTACGGCAAACGGCTCATCAGCAGTAAAAGGCTTTACCAATGTAGCAATCTGTGTAGTAGGATCTTCAAAACAAGCTTTCACGGCATTCAACTGCGAAGGCTGTATAAAAGGCTCGTCCCCTTGTATATTGACTACCACATCAAAGTCCCCTCCAATCTTGACGCAAGCCTCATAACAACGGTCCGTACCGCTTTTATGATGAACAGAAGTCATCATCACCTTACCGCCGAAAGCTTTCACCGCCTTCTCAATTCGTTCGTCATCAGTAGCCACATACGCATCATCCAAAATGCCGACTACTTGTTCATACACACGCTGTATCACTGTTTTTCCGCCCAAAATAGCCAACGGTTTCGCAGGGAAACGGGTAGAGGCATAACGGGCAGGTATAATTCCCAGAAATTTCATTTATTTAATAGATAATGAAGAATAAAGAGCGGATAATGACTGCTGCACATATTCCCTCTCCCAATCTTCCGGTTTTATTATTTTATCATCATACAAAAGTATATCAATATCCAAACAGACTTTCTCTTCCTTCTTATCCTCCGGCAGACGACCGGAAGCCAGTTCTATGTCTTTCAGTATCCTCTTCACGAGTTCCTCATCCTTATCCGAAAAGAACATGATCACTTGATTGGAAAACAAAGCCGGATTTTTGAAGAACAAAGGTTCCGTCTCCAACTCAGGTGCCCGGTAGATAGGAGAAAACTGTTCCGCCAATTTCTGCCTGGCAAAAGTCAGATTCTCCGTTCTATTGTAGTTGCTCCCTATGCAAACAATGTATTTGTGCATCTTTTTAGTTGAAAAGATCATCCAGTCCCATTTCCTCCACCTCGCCATCCGTAGTCTCCGAACCGGCACAAGGATCGAATCCTTCCGGAAGTTTAAAAGTTTCCTGCTGATCGTATCCCAAAGTCGGGTCATCAAATACTTTCTTCATATATTTTGCCCAAATAGGTAAAGCAGCGGCAGCTCCCTGTCCGTATGTCATCGATCCGAAGTGGATATCACGTTCGTCACCTCCAACCCAACAGCCGGACACCAACGAAGGGGTAAAGCCCATAAACCAACTATCCGAGTTCTCATTTGTCGTCCCCGTCTTTCCGCCCATATCCGCAGTAATTCCATAACGTCGGACACGTCCGCCCGTTCCTTCATTTATAACGGCACGCAACATGACCAGCATTTTATATACACTTGAAGTACTGATCACTTCATCCATTTGTGGCGCAAACGTAGAAATCACATTGCCTTCACTGTCCTCGATCCGAGTCACAAACAAAGGAGCCACCCGAATCCCCCTATTAGCAAAAGCAGTATATGCACTCACCATCTCTCCGACAGAAATCTCACAAGGTCCCAGACAAAGTGAAACAACCGGGTCGATGGCCTTGTTGCGCACTCCGAAACTATGGATCAGCCGCACCAATTCATACGGATTCAGTTTGCTCATCAGATAAGCCGAAATCCAGTTATCCGAATTAGCCAGTCCCCATTTTAGAGTAACCATCTCACCATAACGCTTCTTATTGGAATTACGTGGCGACCATGGTTCCCCAGTTTCTGTAATCAACGTTTGCTCTACGTGGCGCACCTGGTCGCAAGGAGAAAAATTATTCTCCATAGCCAGTGTATACAAGTACGGTTTGATAGTAGACCCTACCTGACGGCGTCCTACCATCGCCATGTCATATTGGAAATATGTATAATTAGGTCCGCCAACATAAGCTTTCACATGCCCGTTCATAGGATCCATCGACATAAAGCCGGTACGAAGGAATGACTTATAATAGCGGATTGAATCCATCGGAGTCATAATCGTGTCCTTGCTTCCCATCCACGAAAAGACTGTCATTTCCTGCGGTGTATCGAATGCTTTCCTAATCTCCTGTTCAGAATTCCCCGCCTCTTTCATCAGCCGGTAACGCTCTGTCTGTTTCATGGCCTTCGTCAACAGTTCTTCCACCCGTTTCGCAGGCAGCACTCTTGCGTATGGCGCATTCTTACTTCCTACTTTTTCTTTGAAAAACAAAGGTTGCAAATAACTCAAATGTTCTTCTACCGCCTCCTCCGCATATTGTTGCATCCGCGAGTTGAGAGTCGTATAAATCTTCAGTCCGTCCGTGTAGACATTATAATTCGAACCATCCTTCTTTTTATTCTTCGCACACCAGCCATACAGAGGATTCGTTTCCCAAGAAAGGGAGTCTTCATAGAATTTCTGCATTTGCCAACCACGATAATTACTCTTCACCGGCTTGGCTGCTGTCATCACACCACGCAGGTATTCACGGAAATAAGTAGCCAAACCTTCCTTGTGGTCAACACGGTTATACGACAATTTCAAAGGAAGCGCTTGCAGAGAATCACATTCGGATTCAGTAATATATCCCGCTTTACGCATCTGTCCAAGCACCACATTACGACGGCCGCGAGAACGCTCATTAAAACGAACAGGATTATAGAGTGACGGATTTTTACACATTCCAACCAAGGTAGCCGCTTCCTCTATTTTCAAGTCTTTCGGTTCACGGTTAAAATAAGTATGCGCAGCCGTCTTAATACCGACAGCATTATTCAGGAAATCAAACTTATTGAGGTACATACTCAGAATTTCCTCTTTGGTGTAATAACGCTCGAGCTTTACGGCAATCACCCACTCAATCGGTTTCTGGAAAAGACGCTGGAGAGTATTTCTCGCCACATTCTCCGTAAACAACTGCTTGGCAAGCTGCTGTGATAAAGTACTTCCCCCACCCGCATTTTTCTGGAATAACAAACCACGTTTCACAAATGCACGGAACAACGCCTTAGCGTCAATCCCCGAGTGTTCGGCAAAACGAACATCTTCTGTCGCAATCAACGCATTAATAATATTGGGTGACAAATCCTTGTAGGCTGTATACACACGATTTTCCTTACTATAAGACCAAGTACCGAGCACTTTCTCATCCTCAGAAAAGATCTCCGTCGCAAATTTATAACTTGGATTCTCCAGTTCCTCCACTGGAGGCATATAGCCGATCCAACCTTTCGAAATAGAAACAAAAATAATGACGACAGCCACTACTGCGATTGCCAATAAAATCCAAAGAGCTTTTATTATTTTTCGAATCATGTTTTTTCTTGCTTATAAAAAATGCACTTAATTAAGTTACAAAGGTAGATAAAATCCAGTAGCCGACCAAACAAAAACAGGCGGGATTTTTATTCCCACCTGTCATTCACCCTAACTCTATCTATTCAGAGTTACCAATTATGAATGAGTCGTATAGTAACTCACCATTTATCAATAGTCTGTAATTTCCATTCTCCTATCGTACAGCGTTCACTATCAAAGTTGATCGCCACTTTCACTACCGGAAGCCCACACAAAGCGAAGCGTTCAGGATAATTCTTCAGATTGATCTGTTCCATAGCTTCACCGGCAGTCTTGTCAAGCTTCAATTCCATCACATAGAGCGTTGTTTTCGTACGAAGCACCACATCCACTCGACCACGGGGGGTACGGACTTCAACATCCACAAAAGAACCCAATAAGCTAAAAATAATGTAGAACATCTGCTGATAGTGACCTTCATACCTTGTATTGTCACAATAAGGAATGGTAGACAAGAAAGTCTGCAGCCGACGCAACGCAGAATCCATATCATCATTACGGATATCACGGGAAAGATAAGCTACCATGGTATTCGTTTTTTCAGTAGGTGTAGACACATAATAAGGCAACAGACTCCTCATCAAGCCGACCCTAACTTCTTTATTAGGAATATCCAATGTGTACAGTCCCAACTCGCTATCGTAACCCTTGATGGTGATATAACCGCTCTGATATAACAGCGGAGTAATACTGGACATTGTCTCCGTCGGTGCATCAAAATCCTCCACAGCTGCTGTTTTTCCTCCGACTTCAGAAGGTTCAACACCGAACTTCTCCAACATCTTTATCAAGTATGTAGGAGTGCCGCTACCGAACCAGTAAGAACCGAACTTACCATCCGCAAAAGCATTCAACAGACTGAACGGATTATAGAGGTCGGGAGACGGATAAGTGAAATGATAACCGTCATAATTCCCCTTCAACTTCAGCAAGACCTCTTCAGGGGAAATATTCAATTTCGCAGCCAATCTCTCCATATCCTCTTTCATCTGCGTTAGCATCTCATCCTCCGTTATTCCGCAAATTGCAGCGTATGGCTCATCCATGCTGATATTCTTGATATTATTCAATTCACTAAAGATACTCAACTGAGAGAACTTGGTGATACCAGTCAGAAACACATACTTCAGATAAGGATCACAAGCTTTCAAGGGACTATAGAAGTTACGCATGATATTACGTAATACGCCTAGATTTTCCTTTTCGTGTACCACATCAAGCAAAGGAGCATCATATTCGTCTATAAGAACTACAACCTTTTTCCCTGTCTTTTCATAAGCACACTTGATAAGACGGGTTAATCGCAGATTAGCATCACCGGCAGTTGTATCGAGACCGAAGGTCCGCTCATAGTCTGAAAGCATAAAGTCAAGCAAACGCTCCAAACGCTCCTGATCCACATGCTTCGCCATACTCATATCAAAATGAAGAACCGGATATTCTATCCACTCTTTCTCCAACCTCTCCATAGCCAACCCTTGAAACAGGTCCTTACGACCAGAGAAATAACTATGCAAAGTAGAAGTAAGCAAAGATTTACCAAAACGGCGAGGACGACTCAGAAACACATATTTCGCAAAATGAGTCATGCGATAAACGTATTCCGTCTTATCGATATAAAGATAATTCTTCTCACGAATTTCAGAAAAAGTCTGTATCCCTATGGGGTATAATCTTTGCAAAGCTTCCATATCAATCATATTTTTCACAAAGCTACAAAAAATATCCGTTCAAAAAGAAAGCAGGCAGAAAACTTTTTCCCGCCTGCTCCTTTTACTTTATATGAACAGCTCCACAGGTACAAAAGGTACAGTAAATACACTCCGCATTTTTCCACACACACGTACGCACGTACCTAATTAATGCGCGCACGTTTGCGTGTGTATAGAGAGCCCCCCCAAAAAAGTGTACCTGCTGTACCCGCCATAACCACCGCACCTGATAAACTCATCATACCCGCCACACCCATCGTCAAACAAACACAGTGCTATATAAGTCCTAAAGCAGTGCTTTACGACCTCTAAAGCTATGCTTTAGCCTTCGTAAAGCACTGTTCTAACAAATATATCAACTATCTTCACAGACAGTTGATATATCTCACATACAAATCATATTAGCTTCATGCTAATATGAGGGTATAAGTCAGGAACATACCACTGTACTCTTCCCGACCTTTTGTCAACGTCAAACCTTGACGTATAGTTCTGTTATCCGTACTCTTTCCCCATACCTGATATTAAATTCGATTTATATAGGGGCTTTGCGACTTATTCATATTGCCAAATGTCATCCATAGTAATTGGCACATAGGCCCCATCCTTCATTTCTATAATGACAGAGGACTCATGCACAATAAGAGTATGCCACATTCCGGCAGGTACTTGTACGCCATAAATACCACTTGCAGGATTCAATTCATGCCGAGCACATTCAACACCTTTTTCATCATAAAAAAGTTCCGTTATATGACCTCTAAGCAGAATGACAGTCTCAATTGTTTTAGTATGACGATGAATAGGAACATGCGTTCCCGGTAGCAAGGCATTGAGCATACGCTGCGAAGTGTCACCTTCACCATTACGCAAATCAAGATTAATGCGCCGCCGCTCATTTGTTCCCGCCTGAGCTAACAGTTCATCAAGCAGTTTATCATTTATTTCCATAATTATTTATCATTAACTTTTGCACGTAGATATTCTTCGTGTAGGTGATAATATTTTCTCTTGAACAAGACATAGACGATACAAAGTAATACCAGCACTACAACTAAATACAAATACTTATTCATTGGCAAATAAATAGCCCCCAAAGAGATTATTAATTGCATAACCATATAGACGGTCGACACTACCACATGCTTAATATGCAATTCATTGGCCATCAATTGATAAACATGTTTACGATGAGGTTTGCCTATATTTTCATGCAATAATATCCGATGGAGAATAGTGAGTACACTATCAACGCCATATACCATTAGCAGCAGAATAGCCCAATAGTTTCCGCTTTTTAATATATAAGAACCTAAAAAGTAAAGCAAAATAAACGCAATGGATACACTGCCCACATCACCTGCAAAACATTTAGCCTTAGTGCGGAAGTTAAAGAAGCAGAATATCAGCACGCTAAGCAAAGCCACAATAATGAAATTCCGGTCGACAAACTCCTCCCGCGAATTGAGAATAAGCAACGGAACAAGCACAGCCAACGAGTAACCGCCGGTAATACCATTTATTCCATCCATAAAGTTATACGCATTGATAATGCCGGTGCATACTATGAGCGCAATGATAACCACCCACCAATACTCGGGCAGCAAAATACCCCACTGGTAGAACATGAGTGTCATGGCGACAAAGTGCACAATCAAGCGAAACTTATTGGATACCGAATGAATATCATCCGCAAAACTGATACCACCCAACATAGTGAGTCCTAACAGGAACCAAGGACATGTAAAACCATAGAAGGCAGCATAAAGCCAGGCTCCAAACAAGAAAATAATACCTCCGCCACGCAACACAATAGTACTGTGCGATGAACGCAAGTTGGGTTTGTCTATAATGTTAAACTTGTCGGCAATCTTAAAATAGACCCATTCAAGAACAAGCAATAATACTGCTATTAACAGATATACAACCATACTTATTTTGTATTTGTAAATGATTTAATGGTTTGTGTAAGTCCTTCTTCGGCACGTATGGGCATTTTATCTATACCCAGTGCCTTTTTTATTTTAGCATTGCTAACCACATAGTCTTCAGTTAGCTTTGTCAAACGCTCCGAGTTTAGTGGCAGGTGCAACACATCTCCCACCTTCGCCATGCCATTCATCAGCCCTTTGGGCAGATACCAAATACGTGCTTTCTTACCCAAAGCCTTGCAGATAACTGTAATAAGTCCGTTGGTCGATAACGCTTCATCGTCACACATATTATAAATGCCCGATTCCACTTCCTTAACAAGCAGCCCTTTTATGACAAAACAAAGGTTGTCAATAGAGGTAAAGCAGCGGTGATTTTCAAAAGCCCCCAAAGGCCAGGGTACTCCTTTTTTCACCACTCCATAGAGCAGATTGAGATTCCCCTTGTTTCCGGGACCATGTATCATACAGGGACGCAGGATATACACTTGCTTATCTGCGGCCGGATGAGATAGGATATATTCTTCAGCTTTGATCTTCGATTCACCATAAGGTCCTACTGGATTGGGAACAATATCTTCAGTCAGAATATCACCGGGGACAAAGTCAGCAGCCGCTTTCACCGATGAAAAGAAAATGAACTTCCCGGCCGATGATTTAAGAAACCAGTCATACATCTTTTGAGTGAGCTCCGTATTTACCTTAAAATACACTTCCGGCCCAGAAGTTTTCTTCAAATCATGTGCCTTGCCGGCAAGATGGATAACGGCATCTACTTGTGGAATCTTATTTTCGTCAAGATCATCCCAGGAAAAGGTCTTGACCACACCCTCCTTTTCAGGCGCTACGATATCAAGACCGTAAATTTCATTACTTTGCCCCAAAGCTTTTACCAAATTCCCCCCTACAAAGCCGTGAATTCCGGTTATAAGTATCTTCATAATATTTTATTTACCAAATCAACGTATTGTTTTGTTACCTTTTCTTTTGTGTAATAGCGCTGTATCACATCATATCCGTTACGCCCCATTTTCTGAAGCTCTTCACGCGACACCGATGCCAGCCATTGTGCCATTTCATCTACCTTCTTATCAAAGTCCTTCTCAGTAATAAGCTTTGCACAATTATAATCCTTAGTGAAGTTTACGATAGGTGTTTTGTCTCCGGAACATATAAGCAACGGTCTTTCACAAGCCATAATGGTATACACTTTAGACGGAAATCCCATCATTTCCATTTCGGGTGCCATAAAGATGAACTGCACGTCACTGTATGCCAATATACTCGGCATCAGATGGCGAGGTTGATAATCGAGTACATGCAACTTGTCCAGTCCCTTCTCTGCTTTCTGTTGTTCCAAGTATGATCGTTGTACCCCCATACCTATCACAAAGTACTCAACATTCAAATCCTTTGTTTTTTCGACCAATGCCACCAGTGGACGCCAGTCTTGCGCATGTCCTATATTCCCGGCATAAAGCAATTTCAAAGAATCGGTTTTAGGAAAGATATTCTCGTCAAGAGGTTCTACATTAGTTGGGTTATAGAGGTCAGTATCTACGAAGTTGGGAATGATGTGTAGCTTATTCGGATCTTCAAAACGACTCACAATCGTATTATAGAAAACATCGTCAATGGTAGTGATTGCAGCAGATTTGTTGTAAATGCAACGTTCGACTTTCTTTAAACAAGCGATTATCGGTCCTGTTTTCTTCTTTAAGATATCGGGATAAATTTCCTGTACATTATATATAACTTTGCAGCCTTTTAATTTACCGAGGATGAGATTAAGCATTCCTATGCTGAGAGGTGGCGAGGGCGACACTATTACACTAACATTGCGTATGCACAAACCAAGGAGAAACGAAATGATGTGCCAATAAACAAAACCAAGAATACGCAATGCAGTGCTCTTGAACTTCTTTTGTGGCACATGCATTACCTTTATACCATGAAAATTACTTTCCTTATAAATTCCGGGGATTTTCCATTTTAACGGTTGCTTTGCCAGTTGTTCCTCTACTACATTAAAGTGCGGTGTTGTAGAAAGCACTACTACCTCATAACCTTCTTTTTGAAATCTAAGTGCGATATCGTTATAAAGATATGCAGTGGAAACACCATCTGGGCTGAAGATAAGACTGTGAATTAAGACTTTCTTGCTCATTTATCAACGTTTATATTAAATCGTTCCTTAAAATATGTCCGCATCTCTTGCGGTGTAGGATTTTTCCCTATATAATATTCCATCTCTTCAATCTTGGCATCTATAAGATACCTGTACCAATATGCCTGTAATGTAGCCCAGATAAAGCCGGGTTTGCCATCGAGAAAGCCACCAAAACAGATGTAGCGAACGAAGAAATACATGAATGCACGTAAGAATTTGGGCAGTTTATAATACTTCCCTTTCTCCCTGTTACGGCTCTCCAATCCATTCCCTCCCGATACAGTGTCGTTCCAATAACCTTCATAAGCAGCCACAATTTCACGGTTGGCATAGTTATTGTGCTTTTGAGTCCACGCGTGTATACCATTCAGGTTCTCATCTATAAAATAATTATTCATGGAAACGACTTCGCCCTCAGTCACATAACAGCGTTCATCCATCCAGCGCTGTTCCATCATAGCCTTTCCTGTACGCCACAAACGTAAAATTTGGATTTTATGAATCTTTCCATGCTTTAAGGGCTTTCCAAGAAACTTCACCATTAAAGGAAGCATGCATCCTGTAACATTAGCAGGCAACAAAGGTACTTTCTCCTCCAACTCTGTTATTAATTCATCAGTTAGATATTCATCGGCATCCATACGCATGGTCCACGCTGTTTTAAGCGGACAATTCTCCATCGCCCAAATAAATTGCTGCGCCTGATTCACATACTTGTTTTGTAACACTACCGCACCATGCTCATGCGCAATATCACAGGTTTTATCGGTTGAGTAGCTATCTACTACATATACCTGTCCAGCTATACGTTTTGCATTGTCAATGCTTCGTGCAATGTGTTTTTCCTCATTATAGGTGAGGATTATTACAGAAAGGTCTTGCACTTGTTCTAAATTTACTATTTACTAGATCTATTTCGCCAATATTTCATCATATAATGGCAGATAGGAGGAAGTATTCTTTTTATGTTATACAATATTTTATCTTTTCTAACCATCATAAAATATTTAACAGTAAGTTCATCCCACGTCAATGTCTTCCAATCTCCCCAAAAATCTTCAGCTTTGGGTGATTTTACAGCAGATTGGATATAGGGTAAATTGCAACATGTCGCCTCCTCAATAGAACGTAACTCATATACCATCGTACTTTTAATTTTTTCAAAAAAAACTTTTGCTTTATTGTTGTTAAGAGCTAACATAGAAACACCACGAGTACGTTCTCGCCATGTTGGAAAAGGTTTAACTTTGCCAATCCCCCAAAAATCAGCTACTGTAAAATCAGTATATCGTTGACGGCCATTACCTTGACAATTATGGCAACACTCTCTCAAAAATATACTGCGATAAAAACCTGTCAAATATCCATTCTCCTCTTTTTTAACCTTTACATCACCCTTATTCTTGAAATGAGCTAATGTATAGTAAGCTTCTTCCTGACCATCGCTCATTCGCTTTGGTCTAAAAATGAAGAAATCCAATTCGTCATTGTAACGCCTCTCAAGATACTCTTTATATTTACGGAATACTCCTTGTCCCGGCACACCATGACAAACCAAATCAAGAGTCAGAAGATTATCGTATTTCTTGCGAAGGAATGACAACAAACCTTTTGCATGACACGATGTACCTGTAAAAAGCACAAGTTCCCCATTATCCAACTCCTTTTTAATCTTCTTAAAACAATCACGAGGAGCACATTGCACATACTTTGACTTTTGTATTGGTCGTAATTCTTCAATTGTATTTGCCTCAACATATACAGGAGACATATTGTCAGCATAAGCAGCTCCCCATACATGCCCACCCTGCTCTATTACTGCACAACTTATAGCATAAGCCACCCCACCCGATGTGCTCTGCTTACGATTTGTTGAATCTTTCAACCAACAGCTATATACTGTGGGTAGTTCATTACGTAAGAGAGAATCATTTATTTCAGGACAAACCTTTTCACACAATCCACACCCAATACATCTTTCTACACTAATTGCAGGATGCAATTCCCCCTTCTCATTCTCTTTCATTGTTATCGCAGCCTGAGGACATGAATTCAGACAAGCAGTACAAGCAGTACATTTATCCAAACTACAAAGTTGTGGCAATTTATTTCTCATTGTTTATTGCTTTTTGCAAATAGTTAATAGACTCCATGCGATATTCCTCCACACGTTTATTGACGATATCCCATTCAATGGCTGGCTCCTCAGAGAATGTAGTATCGGTATACTTTATTCTGTCGATACCAAGTGTTGAAAGCAAATCAATTTGCCGCGAGTTATTATTGGCGCTTCGAGATATAATTGTGTAAAAATCCCTATTGAACTGTATAGAAAATACAGTACCATGAAACGAGTTTGTCATTACCATCGTTGCATTTTTAAATAATGCCAAATATTCTGCTGGCCCTGCATCCATAATATTCTGTATTGGACTATTTTTAGGATCTTGCCGATATGCCCCTCTACATATTCTTACTACTTTCAATCTCTTTTCTTTGGCTATACGCAATGCTGTTTCAGTGATATATGAAGACTTCTTTAATACATAAAGAAGTATATATTTTTCTTGCGGTACCATGCTATCATTTAAAACTTTACTCCATTCACGAGCATCAAGCAACAAAGTAGGATCAGCCACAGCAATAGCATCTTGTCCTGTTATCGCTTTTACAGTACCTACTGCTGTTTTCTCACGGACTGATATAGTATTGATGTTTTGCAGGCCTTGTTTGAAATATTCTACAGCCATATCAGGAATTTCCGAAACTCCGAAACTTGAAGCATAGGCACACTTCACTGCTTCTTTAGGAGCAAATGTCAAAAAATAAGGTTCTAGTGATGTATAACTATACGGATTCCACACCTGATCGCTACCAACACAATACACATCATATTTTGGCGGATTTTCGTACAGAGCAGACAATCTATCATAACAACGAGAAAAACGAGTGTTAGTTTTATGGAATGACACGAAACGAGCATTACGTTTTTCATATACTGTTTGATTCATGCGTGATTTTACCGCCTCTATTATCGGAAACAGAATACCTTTTATACGCTTCACAAAAGGGTAATACCTCGCATACTGTGGCACAGCTTTCTTCTCTTTTATGTAATTGGGATGTATATAATACAAATAGTCTATAAGCTCTGCATCATATCCCATATTAATCAACTTACGCTGTAACGCATATGCCTGCAATTCTGCCCCATAATTATTTACGCGTACTATGGTTATTATTCCTATTTTCTTCATTTTATTCTTGTATAAGTTTAAATACAGTAAACCATTCACTTTCTCGTTTTTGCATAAGAGGCCTTAATCTATTTTTATTATTACATGCATCCTTTATAGCTTCAGCCCATGCATTATAATCCTTTATATTACTATATATAACACCCTCATATCCATTTAACACATAACGAGCATAATCCACATCAGCTACAATTATCGGTTTACCAAATGCTGCCGCCTCGAGAAGAGGTAATCCCACCGTTTCTATAGAACTTGGAAAAAGTAATGCTGATATTGATTTATAATAATTCATCAACAAATTATGCTTAATAACACCTTCAAATATAAAGTTGTCCCCAACACCATATCTTTGTACTAGTTCGTACATAACAGGAGCCCGATGAGGAGCAATAGTTATATGTATCCTAATTTTACTAGCCAAGTCTGGATTCTTCTTATATAAAAGTTCAATTGCTTTTATCAGTGTAATTCCATTCTGATATTTTGCACAAGCACTAACACACAAGAAATGAAAACATTTATCACCCCAATCATGAATTTTACCTTGCGCAATATCAATTTTTTCAATATCAGGAAAGCAAACATGTACATGCTCCATAGGAATATCAAAATAGGAAACGAAACGCTTCTTTACAACAGGAGTCTGTACGATAAACTGTGTATTTTTAACCCATGTACGCTTCACTAAACGAGGAAATATATACTTGTAGTTAAATAAATATCTCTCACTACGTTTAAAAGGATTATAAGAACCAGGATATAACGGTAACGACTGATGAAAATATACGAGTTGTTTACAAGTATTAAAACATTTATATCCTCTGTTTTGAAGTGACACCACTACATCAGGGTTCACCTTCAACTTTGTAATTTCAGCTTTAAGCAATTTGTCCTCGAACAAAGTGCGTTTTATCTTTGACTGCAAAGGGAATGAGATATATTTTACTCCTTCAATCGCCAATTGTGGTAATACAGGATTAACAAATATCCAATACTTGTTTTGCCCTATATGCTCAGATAAATGCGACAAGAATTGCTTATAAATAGTTATGCCACCACCAGCTTGCAAGGTTGTGGCTACTACAAAAATATTCATACTAGACCTATTATTTAAAATTCTTTATCACTCTTGCTGGAATTCCTGCTACTCTTACAAATGGCGGAACATCGTGAGTAACTACCGAATATGCTGCCACATGTGCCTTTTCTCCAATTATCTTACCAGGACATACCATTGCCTGTGTATCTATCAAAGCTCCTGAACCTATTATAATATCGTCATACTTCCCAGGACCAGCAATACAATCATATTGGATACCATAATCATGATAACCTGTTACAACTATCGCACGAGAAGCTATTTTAGAAAAAGGTTTCATCTCAACCTTACTACCTGCAGCACCAAAAATAAGTGCTTCATGTCCAATCCAGCAATTATCACCTATGATAAATTCAAACTGGCCAAGTATCTTTGGTGTGAATATTGATACATTCTTCCCTACCTTAACCCCAGCCCAACGTAATAATTGTACTTTAAAGCTATTGCAACGTGAAGGAGGACAAATCTTTACAAACAAGTTAAACAAATGAATTCTCGCAGGACTTATCGCCATAATATTGATTATAATATTCAAAATTTTATGCCATTGAACATGGACCTTCTGTAATCTCCAATGTTTCCCCATTCAACAGTGCATCACATAACTTATAAAATTGTATTGCTGCATTTGCAGGACTCCATACGTTATGCACAGTATTATAAGCCTCTAAGCTCATCTTTTCACATTCTACAGGATGTTTAATAAGCCACAAGACTTTTTCAAACAAGTTATTCTTTTTCCTAAGATTAAAAGAGAAACCATTTACTCCGTCTTTTATAAGATATGGTGTAGAACCTGTCTCTATAGAACTTACAGGACAACAGCCACAACTCATTGCCTCATTAAGTACTGCACCCCAACCTTCGTTTTTATCACTGGTGAAACAAGCTATATGATGTGACAACATAACTTGCTTAACGCTTTCATTAGGCATAGCCCCCAACAGATTGACATGTTTCTCTAATCCAAAGTCTCGTATTTGTTGTTGAAGTTGATTTAACATATCCCCAGTACCTATTATATCTATACAAAAATTGACATTTTCTTGCAATAACTGCGATGCTAGGCTTATCATTGTTTCAGGATGTTTCCAATCTATTAAACGTCCTGCCCACAGAATCTTAACAACAGTATCATTACGTTTTTCACGTAACACCGCTTCCATATCAATATTTGAAACTGTTGTAAAATACCCCCATTTATAACACTTGCCTACAAAAGCGTGCATCAATCTAAAATCAACGGCTGCATAGGCACTACTACACAAAGCATAAAAAGGCTTTTCATGACAATGAATATGATAAAACCATTGCTGTTTAAGTAACCGAGGTGATAATAAATTCAATAGTCCTTTTTTTAACCAACGTTCAGCTAAATTAAATGTCAGTTTACCTGTTCTCATGCGCTTTTTCAAATATCTCATCGGAGCACCATCAAACATCACAACATCTGCATCTTGTATAATCTGATATATAATATCATCTCCCCATTTATCATTCAATACAATTAAATAAGGACGGTCTGAAAAATCATCATTTGCCCCTTTTTTATTGCTTTTATTCATCACATCGGTCTGTATAAAACAATACTTGCCATTTGTTAGTTTAAATAGCTCATCTGCAATACCAACCTGATGAATATTAAGTACTGGAGACAGCATGACAATATTCAAATTTCTATCCATTTTTTCACATATAAATTATTAGCTTTTAATGTATTTTCCTGAATTAGAGCAAAACACAACCAAACAAAAAAACATTCACTGGATCCAGCAGACAATATATACCCTTCAGACAACATATGAACCATAAAAATAATACTCACACATAATATTGTTATAGCTACAGAATCTGGTTTGGTTTTTGAAGATTGTAATAAGTTTAAAGTAGGAGGGATAACTAATAATAAAAACAAAATAAACCCGACACAACCAAGTGAAGATAATACAAATAACCAAGAACTCCCAGGTTCGACGCCTCCTGTGTCAAGATTATATGAGTTATAAGAAATATTTAAATCAAAAGCAGCAAAGCCTTGCCCAAAGATAGGAGCATCCTTAAATTCCTCAATACGTTCTTTCCATAATTCTGTTCGAGAGTTATTTGCCAAATCTTGTTCAGCCATTTTATTTCGTATTCCATCAGTAAATGAACTCCAAATAGGGTATGTAAAAGTCATCAATATACCAGACACAAATACTATTCCTAGCATTTTATTACGCCTTCCTTTATATGTAGCCAACAACAAAATGAAAACAGCTAAACACATAGCCACAAAAGCTGTTCTTGAGCTAGCAAGCATGCACATCAGTACACTTAAAATAGCCAACACTAGCCAATATTTGCGTCTATATTTAATTTCATCTGTTAAAAACTGCTGAAATGTAAAAACAGCCGAAATTGCAGCCATTGGCCCCAAAGTCATAGAGTGATTGTATAATCCTTTAAAATAACCATGGCCATGGTAAAACATTCCATTACCTGAAATATATGCAACCAATGATCCTACAGACATAAATATACATCCATACAACATATATTTAAAAACTTTCTCTTTAAATATACAAGAATATCTAGACTTGTTTAACGGACCAATCATCAATATTAACAATATAAAAATAAGCCATCGTTCCCAAGATCTAAAAATAGGATCTGGATTTCCAATAATATTCGATAGTGCTGCACATAACAAAAAAAACATAGTTTTATGTTGGATTGTTACCCCCTTTAACGTTGTAAAAAAAGCAAAAGCAGTAACTATTACATAATGTGCTAAATTAGGCAAAGGCATTGGCAGAAAAGAATTTCGCCAACAAAAATATATTACAATAAAGAATGCACTTTTATCCTCAATTTTTCGTATAAGAGCTAACATATTAGTTTTTCCAATGCATTTTTATATACTTTCCTTTGATTAATTCATAGCCGCCTAAAAGTACTGACTTAACCTCGCTAGTATCTGCAAATTGTACTAAGTTACGAGACCGCAACTCTTTAATATAAATTTGATCGAAATAATTACCTGGTATACTTGAATACATTGTTTTATAGCCATAACGCCTACATTCATCAAGCACTAATTGAGAAAAATATCCTATAGGAAAACATATCTCATCAATTGTTTCTCCCAACAAATCCGTTAATTTCTTTTTTGATTCAAAAAGTTCTCTCTCCAAATCATTTTTCGAGAAAGTTGTCAAATCGCTATGACTCCATGCATGACACTGGAATCTAAATCCTTTGTTTTGCAATTCCAAAATCTCTTTTTGATTAAGATAACCAGTGGTACCTATCAAGTTTATTGATAAAAATACTGTAGGACACAAATTGTTCTTTATAAAAAAATGACGAGTATCATATATACCTTTAAATCCATCATCAAAACATATCATCACTTCGTTTTCTGGATTTTCTATTTTAGGCTTAATATTAAAACCAAGATCACGTATGGTTTTAATATGCTTAGTGAACATATCTAATGTTGTACCCATATCTGTATATTTGTTTTCTCCATATACATCATGATAATAAAGAATCTTACTCTTTCTATTTCTTTTGATAATACTTGATAATATCATCAATAATCGCTTAATAAGTTGTTGCATATTTTCATATTAGTTACCAATATTTTGCCAATTCCTTAACATTAAAGCCTTAGAGCTATTTAACAAATTTCTAATAAAAGCCAACACATGTACATAAATCCACAAATCAATATCATTTAGATATTAGGATAATTCCATCGCTGTTTCATAAGCGAATACAACTTTCTGTACTGTAAATGGTTCCCATGCTTCCCGAGGTGCAGGTTTACGTGGTTTTTTAACTTGGTTAACAATAGCCTCCGCCATTGCCTCAGAATCACCAACAGGAACAAGTACACCATATTCTCCATCGTGAAGTAATTCTGGTGGCCCATAAGGGCAATTAGTTGAGATCACAGGAATATCAGCAGCCATTGCCTCTACCAAAACTACTGAAAAGCTTTCCATCTCAGAAGACACAAGGAATGCATCAGCACACTTTATTTCAGATGGCAAACTACTGCTCTGCCCCGCCAACCTTATCCTGTCCTGCATATGATTTTCAGCAATCCACTTTTCATAATCCTGTTGTAAAGCACCCTTTCCAAAAAGCACCAATCGAACAGGTGTCTTTTCATTTGCCAGACGAATGGCTTCAAATATCATATAGTGTCCCTTAACCTTACAAAAAGCTCCGGCCGCAACCATTGTTGGCATAGCTTTATTCCTAAGCCAGTCACAAGATGGTTCTTTTGTAAGTTTATCATAATAAGATGTATCCAAAACCGGATTATAAACAGCCTTTACAGTTCCTTCATTAAGCCCCATCAATCTCTCTAACAAAGCACATGAGCCTTTCGATACGCTCATAAAACAATCATATCTACTCCTTATTAGTTTATTGATAATCCTTTTTGTTATGGAAATATTATCTGCCAGTTCCGGCAAAATGCTATTATGCTCAACGTAACAGTAACGCGTTTTATGCCTTAGTCCTATTGAAGCTAATGCAAGTGCACATAAATATGCAGAATTCATTACTACAACAGCATCTACGGTAGCAGTTCTTATATATGAATGTATGAAAGATATATTATAACGGGCTCTTCTACTTGGCATAACAAGAAACTTTACAGCAGAAGGCACTTCAAAAGGTATATGCCCCGTATTTAACAATTCTTCATGAGCCTTTGAAACCAAAATATCAACCTCATAGCCCTTTTCGTAAAATCCTCTAGCCATAAGCGCTGTTACATACTGAGCGCCTTGCTGAAAAAGATCTTGAATAATAAATGTTATTTTCATTTACCTATATAAAAAATTAATCACTTTATTTTACCAAGTAAAAGGATCGAAAGCACCTTACTTGTTTCAATAAACTTCGTTAATAAAAGTGTTCCAAACAAAACAATAGCTGATATAATACCGACTACTGTCAATGACAGTAATATGTTATGATTTGGATTAAAGGAACTAGGAATCACAAAAAAATATGTAGGCAATAAAAAGAAATGAAATAAATAGATATCAATTGTTCTTGTAGCCACATATTCAACCCATCTGTTATACCTGTTTGCAAACCAATATTGAAAAAAATAAAGCATTATGTTTATATATGAGAAAGCTATGACTAACCGGCAAACAGTATAACCAATTCCCATATATCCCCCTGCCATAATACCAACCAACGATATGGTAAATAATAAGTTACTTTGTTCTAACAAATTCTTTAACTTAGATATTTTATTAACAAAATACCATAAACGAAAAATGGAACATAACGATAAAATCGTGGGATTGACAATGCGTTAGTAAATATATTATCCTGAAATAAAAATCTATAACACACTAACACTAAAATCACCCCTACAGACAAAAAAATGACTTCATTATAATTACCCAATCCACATCTTTGAAAACATTTTTCTAAAAGACTACAAATCCAATAAAAAATATAAAGACAAAATAATGTAAAACAAAACCAATAGCCATTATGCATAGACGATATAAAAAATGACTCAAACTCTATCTCTTTACAGAAAGTATATAGCATACCAACCATCAATGTTGGTAAAATAAGTGTTCTAAGCCTTTTCAGTACTCCTTTAGCAGTAGGTATGCCTGAAAAGAAACCACTAATAAACATAAACATTGGCATATTTACCACATCTATAAACTGCCATACTAAATTATTGGCTTCGTGAAAACTATAAAAAAGAACGTGTCCCACAATTACCATATAAATAGACAATACCTTAAGGGCATCAAACGAATATAAGCGGGTCATGTCATTCTTCACAATAATACTTCTATAACTATATGATTAAAGATTTTCAACAAGATTACACCATTTTTCTACAATTATCTCTTTTGAAAATGTGACAGATTTTGTCATAGCTGCACGAGACATTTTCGTATATTTATCCTCATTGCTCATTAAGACAACAAGTTTATCTGCATATTCTTTTTCATCAAACGGTTTTACCAAGAAGCCATTAATATCATCATCTATTATATCTGTTACCGAACCATAACTATTAAAAGCCATAGGAACAACACCATGTTGCATAGCCTCTGTTAAAACCATACCAAATCCCTCGTATATTGATGTCATACAAAAAATTCTTGAACGCTGATAAAATGATGCGGGATTTTGAAAACCATGAAACGTAACATGTTTTAAGCCCAAATCCTGAGCCTGTATTTCTAATACATCACGATCTTCGCCATCACCAACAATATCAAGCTGCCAATCAGCAAACGATGCCTCTACTTTATTCCATATCCTCAATAACTTATCAACCCCCTTTGCACAGTTTCTTAAACGACCTACAAACAATACATGTTTCTGTGCCGTCGTTGATTCGCAGGATTCAAATGTGTTCAAATTAGGTATTGCCAATAATTTTGTTTTATCAGCTTTGGGATAATAATAACAAAAATCTTCAATAAAAGACGATGACAGAGTCACTATTCTGTCATAATTAGTATTTAAATCTTCATATAATTTTTTTGTCAGACATACAGAATGACAATACTTCAACTTTAAAAACACATTATCGTAAAAAAATTGTTTTAATATACCCCATCTAGTCCGCGTAAAATCTTTCGCAAACACCAAATTATAATTATCCAATATAGCACGAGTAGAGTTATGTTGAACCGCAATTAATTTTACTTTACTTTTTAGATCTTCTCTATGCTTAAAAATGCCAAATCGACCTATTATATCTCCCTCAGTTTGATCTATAATACAATATATATTACGTTCTATAATTAACGTTTCCAAGAATTGTCTATTATCATCATTTTTTGGCAGATATAATATATCTGTTGGTGCATTGTATGTTTTACCAAGCCTATTTAGGTATTTACAAAGAAGTGTTACTTCATAACCAGCATTTAATAATGCTTTTGCCAGCAAATCTGTAACCCGTTCCATCCCCCCTTGCTGGGGTAACGGTTCATTAGAATTGTATAATAATATATGTTTTTTAGTTGCCATTAGCCCATTCACTCCATATTTTTAATCGATTACTATTATCTATACCATCAATCGTTTGCTTTGCATTTTCACTCATCCTTCTTAAATTAGACTCATTTTTTGCAAGTTGCAGAACTCGTTTCGCCATCTCTTTTGTATCAAATGGTGATGTGAGCAAACCATTATATCCATTCTTTATATTAAGATCTGCATCTTTAAATGCATTCATTACTATCGGTACTCCGCCTGCTGCCATAGCCTCAGTTATTACCATAGGAGTACCTTCATAATTAGATGTTAAAAGAAGAATTTTTGCACTGGAATAATAGGGAGCTGAATCTGCTTGACCAGCAAATTCTATACGCTGTAATGCCCAATCCTGACTCATTTTTTTCAAACGCAATTCATCGTCCCCTGATCCCACTATTACTATTCTCCAGTTTTTCAGTTCATTCTGTATTAATGACCATACAGCTAATACCCTGTCTGCTCTTTTTGATGAATAATCCAATCGTCCAACAAAAATTATCAGATTCTCCTTTTTACAGAAGTTGGTTTCTGAAACATTTACCAAATTGGGATTTTGTACAGCAACTACTTTTTTAGACGGATTTATCCTCAAAAGACTTTCCATTGAAGCTTTCTGTTTGTCGGTAAGAACCACTACAGTATCGGAGTTTTCATACATATAGTGATATCTTTGACGCTTATTACGTAAAGCATTCCATTTGTTATATGGAGCTTTAATCCATTTAAGAATATTTATACAGGCCTGCGCTAATGGTACTCCCTTTAATGGATAGTTTAGTGTATAATAGAAGTTTTTAATGTCATCTAATACACTAAAATGAAGATGGCTTATTATTTTCACAGTGGCGGGAATATGTTCGTGCGAGAATATATAAACAGCTTCGTTACTAGCACCTTCATTAAGAATCATATCTATTTTATTCTCTTTGATATAGTTTATAACAAAAGCGATATTAGTAGCTGTAGGCGCATCTTTTCCATCGGGTAAAAAAACACTTTTGCGGCTCAATTTATCTTCAACAGGAGTGGAGGCCATATAACATACATCATGTCCTGCTGATAACAAATAATCAGCAATCATACATGCAACACGCTCAGTTCCTCCACGTTGAGGATTTAACTGCGGACCAAAATATATGAGGATATTCATTCGTTACGAGTAAATAAGTCTTGAAATCCAACTACCCATTTCGGTCCCATAACACACACTATAAATGACTTCAATTTATCATTTATAGATAGATTTTTGTTGTGATACTTAAACCACATTCCAAAAGAAATCTGCTGAAAAAAATGTTGTTTAAAATAGATAGGCAAGTTATCAACATAATACTGCCTTATTATTGAAGTATAGCTCCATATTTGCCTCGTGTAACAATCCATTGCCATCGACCTTACAGATGCAAATGCCATGCAACACGACAAATATTTATTATAACTATTCAAAATAGAAAAAATCTTCGATATTTTTGGTACCGTTGTTGTAATGGATCCCTCCCTATATCGATAACCATAATCTCCGATATTAGTTACTGTCATTTTACCAATTGCTGTAATCAACTGTGGTATTATGGCAATATCTTCACTAATTTCACCTTTTGGGAAACGTATATTCTCAAACACATGGCGACGGAAGACTTTGTCACAACAACTAACATGAATCCATTGTTTCAGATATCCTGTTAACAACTCTTCTTTACCAATATAGTCTCTAAACGGATAGTTACGCTTATATTCCTCCCCAGACTTCCATTTGTAAACTAAATCAAATTGAACAGCATCTATCCTTTCATCACTCTCAAATGTCTCTATTATTTTGCTATATATATCCGGGTTCAATAATACATCATCTGAATCAATAAAAGTTATATAGTCGCCATTACATCTGTCAAGTGCATAATTTCGTGCATCAGACAAACCACCATTAGGCTTATCATAAATAGTCACACAAGCGTACTGCCGGGCAAAAGCTCTTATTACATCAAGTGAATTGTCAGTACTACCATCATTTACCGCTATTACTTCCAAGTTGGTATAATCTTGACTAACGATAGACCCTAAACACTCCTCTACAAACTCCTCCACATTATAAACAGGAACTATTACACTTAAAAGAGGTTTTACATTACAATTTTTCATATACTTTCTCCCCATTTTTTCTAATAATATATGCCGGAACTCCTGCAACTATTGTATTGGCAGGAACATCCTTTACCACAACAGCGTTGGCTCCTATAACAACATTATCCTCAACTTTCACACCACCCAGTATTTTGGCACCACATGTTACTGTTACGTTATCACCCAAAACCGGTGCTAAAGCCCCCTTATATCCTATTGTCACTTGTTGATTGATGTGGCAATGTCTACCTATAGATTTTGCACAAATAATTGTCGCAAATCCATGTTGAATGAACAAACCACCACCAATAGAAGGGGTGTATATGTAAAGTGTCGGCATTGGTGGAACCAGAAACTTTAATATATTAACCAGCCCATAAGCACGTCCCAATCTATAGTAAAATACAGAACGAAATTCAGGCCTATCTACAAAAAGTTTGCACATAACCCCAACGTAATTACCACTAATACCAGTTACTTCCTTGTAATGATCAATATCTTCTTCAATCAGTCTCTTCCGAGGACAGAGAAAATAAAAAATATAATGAAAAATGAATCTTAACTTTATCATAGGCCTGCTGCTTTTAAAAACTCATCAAATGATGAGAATTGTGCTTTATGAGTTTTAACATAATGGTCATAAGCCTCTTTCATCTGCCGCCTTATTGGAATCTCCGGATATTTGTCAACCTCATTTCCAGATACAAACAATGGAAATTCTTCAAAAAAATCAGAAAGAACCGGACGTCTTCCAAACCGTTCTTGAATACTACAGGCATAATCAAAAGCCTCTTCTACGCAAAGTTTCTTTCGTTTCTCAAAGTATTCATCAAGCGTACATATGACCTTACATGGACATCCTGCAGCGACAGAATTGGCTGGTATTTTTCCCATTACCACACTGCCATATCCAATAATACAGTTATCCCCAATATAGCTTCCTCTAAGTACAGTCACATTTTGTCCGAACCACACATTATTACCAATCACTACTCTACCTGAATTAGGTACAAATTCTTTATATTTATTAAGAAAATTAAGAGTTGCATAATCATGAGTTAGAATAGTAAAATTCGTATGCAGGAAAGTACCACCTCCGTGAATGGTTACTAATGAAGGTCGTGTAACATCTATCTTCAATGTTTCAGGACTAAAAAGAAATACATCATCATCAATCTGTACACCTTTTTCACGTAATGATCGAATCATTATCTTGGGATTTTGCTTAATGGATTCGATTGCTACTTGTTTTTGCAATAAACGCCTAAACACTATGGCATAGGTCTTTAATTTGTTAAATAGTCGCATTATGAAGAGCTTTTTCTAAAAATTTCAATGATTCATTTCTGAATCTTTCTATCTTATCAGATATTTCAGAAGTATAAGAAAGATCTTTATTGTCGTCCACAGGCGCAGAATATATTTGTTTAAAACGCTCCGCCCCCAACAAATCCAACAAATCAGTTACACGTGAATCCCGCCCTATTCTATCATCAACAACAGATATGAATGGAACTTTGAAATTCAATGAAAATATAGTCCCATGAAATGATGATGTTACCACAAAAGATGCATTGGCAAAATAACGTATAAAATCAACAGGAGATGCTGTATTAACCACCGTTGCACCATTTTTCTTCATATATTGGTCTATTTTACCATTCAAAACTATTATTTTACCTCCATACCGATGATGGCAATTTTTAATAATTTCAAAAATTTGTGGATATGGATTATAAGTATAATCAAGTACGTAAACAATAAAGTACTTACTACTGTCACTTACATTCAATTGCTTTAACCATTGTTCTTTTGTTAAAAGCATTGTAGGATCACATACCAATGAAATTGCTTTTCCTGTAATTTTGGAAAGCAAACCAATAGTAGTTTGCTCTCTCACTGAAATTGAGGAATATTTTCCAAGTTCTGTTCTATAATACTCAACAAATTGTTCTGGAATTTCGGCTACTGCCATACTAGCAGCAAAAGAGATACGCGGATTTCCATTACGTGCAAACCCACACATAAACGTTGTATCATATCCTATATATGACGGATTCCATACTTGATCACTCCCCGTGAGATAAACATCATATAGGGGCATTTGTTTGTCTATTTGATACCTATTCCTATAACTATCTTTTGAAATTTTGAGATGATCACTTATAAATTGTAAAAACTTTCCACGACGTATATCTTCATCTGATGGTTTGGAAGCACACAGTCGCCTTTTTATGGCATCAATAATACGTGACTTTAAAGGTAATATAATAGGCTGCTCATCACTCTTCTCCAAATACATAAAATGTTCAGAATTGGGAAACTTGTAATCTATAATCTCTGAACTATATCCCAAATTACTCACTGTTTGCTGAAGAGCATACGTTTGTAGGACCGAGCCAAAATTAAGCACTCGATGCATTGTTATTATACCAACAGTTATATTTCGTTTATTCATTTTTTTAAAAGAGTTCTAATATAAAAAACAGGAATGAGCAATTGAGGGACCAATCGATTAATCATATCAATACATTTTATACTTAATGGGGTACGAAGCAAAAACAAATCAATATAATAAAGGTAGGTCTTTTTAGGTGATTTCTTCATTTGTCCTTCTGTTACCACCTCATATGGTTCTTTAACTAATTCAATAGAAGTCATTTCATTAAGGATTCGATCTCCCTTTGGAGTTAAAGCCAGAATTCCATTAACACCTGTATTATTTTTCTCATATTTTGTTCCCCACAAGTCACCTATACGAATATCAGATGCTGAGGATGCCATTTTATATTTACAATGAGAATAACAAGCCTTCCCCAAACAATTATTAAGTAAAAACATCTTGTAAAACAGATCCCCTTTACTAAGATTAGACTCATATTGAATTGGAATATTACCGCCTGTTGCTTCTATATTCTCGGCCATTATTACCCACGAATCGTGCCAACCATATTTTTTACTTCTCCAAGAGACATTACTTGGTTTTCCAATTTGTCTTTGAATGCCTTTAAGATACTTACGCCACATTAAATTTGATGGCACTCCATGACAGAAAAAATCCATAAGAATGAAGTTATCCTCAATTCTTAAACGACGAATATATCTACGGATAGAATCTATTTGACAAGGAGTTCCTGTTACAAAATATTTTGATTTACGATCTAAATTACGGAATCCCTCAATTGTAAAGCTCTGAAGATACTTAGAGCATTTACTCTCTTGCAATTCTATAACTGTATTTGCAATATAATGTTCTACTATACCTTTTTTAGCATTGTATCTAGCACAGCAGGCTTTATACCCATTTTCCACCAAATGCTTGGCTAGTTCATAACCTATACCACCCGATGAACATGTGTGTGTTACCTCGGGATTCCGACTCCAACCAGCATACGATTTAACCTTAAACTCATTTGTCTTAATAACATCATTGGAATTATAAGCACATACGTCAAGGCACAATCCACATGATGTACATTTATCTATTTCTATTATGTACGGAGTATAGAATCCATTTCTATTCAAGCGAATATCTATTATGTTCTGTGGACATACTTTGGAACAAACGCCACATCCATAACAAGAATGCATCTCTGATATATTATTCTTTTTATTCATGCGTTATGAAATTTATTTATGAACTTCATAATGTATCCTTTAACCCAAATGCGTTCTCCATCATTTAATCCAAATATATATATTGAAAGAATGACACTAAAAACAGCTCCCGGAACCAACACAAAGAATCTCAATAATGAAGGAGTCCAAAAATGGGCTATTATCAATGGAACTATCCATGAAAATATTGAAACTTTTAAACATGGGATCAGCACTTCAGTTATAAATGTTCTCCATTGATAAGTTGTCAAAGCCGAAAGTGCCTTAAATCTAAATACTATAGTACCAAAATACGTTATTATAAATATTGGATAAGAAACCCATACAGGAAAACCTAATTTATAACATCCCCATGTCAAAGGAAACACTAAAGAGGTGAAGATTGTTACATCTATGGCATAACGTTTTATATTTCCTGTTGCCTGTATAAGTTTCAATAAAGTATTACTTGATTGCAACGCAAGTGACTCGAACATTGAAAGTTGTACAAACAACACTACCATTGGAGGTACTTCAACTAACCATAAATGCAACAAAGTATCGGTCTCTATACAAACAGGCACTAAAAAAATGAACATGAGATACCATGTATATTTAGCTCCCTTATTTACTATTGAATAGCAATAATCATAGTTACCCGCTGCATAAGATTTTGTTATTTGGGGACTAAATGCTGTTGTAAAATTAGACACAAAACCTTGTATGGCTCCATTCACTGTTGTAGCAATACCTCTTGTCGCATTAAATGCCACACCAAAAAATATGTTAATAAGCATATTAACTCCTTGAGTATTTAGCATCCAAGTTGTATTACTGAGAAGATTCCAACCTGAATAACCCGCCATTTCCTTAAACAGTTTTCCATCTATTCTCCATTGATATTTCACCTCAGCAAACTTTCTGAAACAAAATACAGCATATATAATATTAATGAGTATAGATGCACTAGCCCAAAGAATTGAAAATAAAATAAGTCTGTCTCCCTCATAACTACGTATCAGAAAACATACCCCCAGCTTTATCACTACTTCCAAAATACTCATATAAGCATAAATATCCATATGCTCATGGGCTATAATCAAAGAATTGAAAGGTACAGATACTAATACAACGAATGTAGAAACAATGGAACACTGTAATACACAATTTGCAGCATACATACGCCCCTCAGGAATATCTGCTGCTGTATTAAGAAACCACACACCTACTATTTCAAGAATAATAACAGCTAAAATACCCATTACAATCTGTATGTTCGTGACAGTAGCAAAAACATTTTTCATCTTTTCCAAAACACCTTCACCAAGAGAATAAGTGAGATAACGACTAGATGAAGCAGCCATGGTACCTGTTATTAATGCAGAAAAACTTACAATACCTCCAACAACACTATTAATGCCATAATTATCAACCCCCAGCGCATTGAGCATTACCCGACTAGTGTACAACCCTACAACCATCGTTATGAATGTACGGATGTATAGCAACATCGTATTTTTAGCTATTCGTTTATTATTCGTTGTAATATCTGACATTAAGAAAAATAAAGCATATTAGAATGTAACAAACAGTTTACTTTTTTCTCCACACCATTTTGTTTACCACCCCCGTATAACTCTGAATAATCTTCACCACTTTATTGGCAACATCTTCAACATATACAGGCACAGGAATCCCGTTATCCCCCTCTGCATTCATGGCAATAGCAGTGTCAACAGCTTGAAGAAGCGACTTCTCATCGATACCCGCAAGGATAAACCCTGCCTTGTCCAATGATTCGGGACGCTCGGTACTGGTACGGATACAGACTGCCGGGAAAGGATGTCCCACACTGGTAAAGAAGCTGCTTTCCTCAGGCAGAGTGCCTGAATCACTGATTACAGCGGCTGCATTCATTTGCAGACAATTGTAATCATGGAAACCGAGAGGTTCGTGACGAATTACACGCTTATCCAATTGGAAACCACTCTTCTCTATTCGGTTACGTGAGCGAGGATGACAACTGTAAAGAATAGGCATATCGTACCTCTCAGCTATGGCATTGATAGCATTAAACAGGGAAAGGAAATTCTCTTCTGTGTCAATATTCTCCTCGCGATGAGCACTAAGTAGGATATACTTTCCCTTCTCCAAACCAAGACGATGGTGAATGTCGCTAGCCTCTATATCGGCAAGATTGGCATGCAATACCTCAGCCATGGGACTACCGGTCACATAAGTACGTTCTTTAGGGAGACCGCATTCGTGAAGGTATCTCCTTGCGTGCTCGCTATATGCCAGATTTACGTCACTGATAATATCAACAATGCGCCGGTTGGTCTCCTCAGGCAGGCACTCATCTTTACAACGGTTTCCTGCCTCCATATGGAAAATAGGGATGTGCAAACGCTTTGCCGCAATGGCACTCAGGCAAGAGTTGGTATCACCTAATATGAGCAATGCATCAGGCTTGATTGCATTCATTAATTTGTAGGAGCAGTTGATGATATTGCCGACCGTTGAGCCGAGGTCATCACCCACAGCATCCATATAAACCTCCGGATCGGCTAATTTCAAATCCTTGAAAAATACCCCGTTGAGATTGTAATCATAGTTCTGACCGGTATGCGCCAATACTGTATCAAAATACTTGCGACACTTGGTAATAACTGCCGCAAGACGAATAATCTCAGGCCTTGTACCTACTATGATAAGAAGTTTCAGTTTGCCGTTATCTGCAAACTTTACGTCGCTATAATCTGTCTTAATATCTGCCATAATTGTATTTATTCTACGGGTAAGAAATAAGTGTCCGGACAATTGGGATCAAATGCCTCATTCGCCCACATGAGGGTTACCAAATCGCAAGTATCAGAGAGGTTTATGATATTGTGAGTATAGCCGGGCAACATGTGTACAGCCTCTATCTTATCACCGCTAACCTCAAAATTCAGTACTTCATCCGTATCTATCCTACGTTGCTGAATGAGAGCCTTACCCGACACAACAATAAAGAACTCCCATTTCGTATGATGCCAATGCTGCCCCTTGGTAACCCCTGGCTTACTTATATTCACACTAAACTGACCGCAATTTACCGTCTTCAGCAGTTCTGTGAAACTGCCGCGCTCATCTACGTTCATCTTCAACGGAAAGACAGCCTTCTCCTTGGGCAAATAGCTAAGAAAAGTACTGTAAAGCTTCTTGGCGAATGAATTTTCCGGTATCTCGGGCATTAGCAATGTTTGGGGCTGTGCTTTAAAAGATTCAAGCAACGAAACTATTTCACCCAAAGTTGCTTTATGGGTAACAGGTACGGCGCAATAACGGCCATTGGCGGTAAGAACAGTCTTCACACCGTCAAATTCACAGTGATGTTCATTACCCTGCAAGGCACTTATCATTTCTTTTACAAGATCATCGATATAAAGAAGTTCAAGTTCCACACAGGAATCATTCACCTGTATGTCAAGGTTGTTGGCAATGTTGTTACAGAATGTGGCAACCGCGCTGTTATAATTTGGACGACACCATTTGCCGAAAAGATTCGGAAAACGATATACCAATACTTTAGCACCTGTTTCTCTACCGTACTCAAAGAACAGCTCCTCACCCGCTAACTTGCTCTTGCCGTAATCGCTCGTACCATAACGGCCGATCAGGGTTGCCTGAATACTACTTGACAGCATCACGGGGCAAGTGTTCTTATGAGCTTTCAAACAGTCGAGCAATATTGATGCAAAGCCGAAGTTGCCGCTCATAAACTCGCTATTCTCTTTGGGACGGTTTACACCTGCCAAGTTGAAGACGAAGTCACAGTCAGAACAGTAAACATCCAATTCCTCCGGATTACTGTCTATATCATATTCATAAACAGCATCAATAACAAGGCCGCCATAACAGCGGGCCTTTCCTTCCTTTATATTGTTGAGCTCGGCACAAAGATTTTTTCCTACGAAACCTTTGGCGCCTGTTACAAGTATCTTCATTATTCGGAACGGATTTCTTTTGATTTGGCACGCTCTATCAAACCGAGATCCTCCTGAATAAAGCGCAAACGCATAAGCTGTTCCTTCATCCCCTCAACATCTAGACGTGCGGTGTTGTGAGAGTGATAATCCTCAATTGCTGAAACCTTCTCATTACCTTCCACAAAGAACTTGTCATAGTTGAGGTCACGACTGTCGCAAGGAATACGGTAGTAGTTGCCGCAATCAATGGCTTTTGCCATTTCTTCACGAGTGACAAGAGTCTCATAAAGTTTTTCACCGTGACGGGTACCGATAACCTTGACTTCGGTTTCACCGTATTTGGGATCAATCTTAGAATAAATCTGCTTCAAGGCTTCAGCAAGCACATCCAAGGTCGCGGCAGGAGCTTTCTGTACGAAGAGATCACCATTGTGACCATGGGTAAAGGCATAGATAACAAGATCCACCGCATCATCCAATGTCATCATGAAACGGGTCATATTAGGATCTGTAATAGTAATGGATTTGCCTAACATGATCTGCTCCACCCACAAAGGAATAACCGAACCACGTGATGCCATTACATTACCATAACGGGTACAACAGATAGTTGTCTGCGCACCTTCACCAAGTTCACGCCCTTTCGCAATAGCCACCTTTTCCATCAGAGCCTTAGAAATACCCATGGCATTGATGGGATAGGCAGCCTTGTCAGTAGAAAGAACAACCACATTCTTCACACGATGATCAATAGCTGAAAGCAATACATTGCTTGTGCCCATCACATTAGTCATGGCCGCTTCCATAGGGAAAAACTCACAGGAAGGTACCTGCTTCAAAGCAGCAGCCGCAAACACATAATCCACTCCACGCATCGCAACATCCACAGATTCACGGTTACGAACATTACCGATATAAAACTTCACCTTTGACGCTTGTTCAGGATACTGTGCCTGAAGATGATGACGCATATCATCCTGCTTCTTTTCATCCCGTGAAAATATACGGATTTCCTTGATATCACTTGTGAGAAAACGACGGAGTACGGCATTACCGAATGAACCTGTACCGCCTGTGATCAACAGGACTTTGTCTTTAAACACTGACATATCTTTGATATTATTATTGATTAATTAGCCTTGTCTTTTATCTTATACTCCCCATAGCCATAATGTTTACCATAGCCATAATACTTGCCATATTTACCATAACCATAGTAATAACCATATTTCTTCTTCTGAAGATCCAAGCCATTGATAACAATACAGAGATTAGGCAGTTTATTATTCTCGGCAAGTTCATTGATCAGGGTTAACTCCGTTTTACGGGTGTAATCAGCACGGCATACATAAACAGATAAGTCCGCTACACGTCCTATAAGCAAAGTATCAGTTACCATACCCACAGGTGCCGTATCCAATATCACGTAATCAAAATTCTTCCTCAAGATTTCAACAGCTTTCTCCAAACCGTCACGAGCCAACAACTCTGTTGGATTAGGGGGAACTGTTCCACCTGGAAGAATATATAAATTCTTGTTTATATCAGAATGATGCACCAAATCCATCAGATTTACAGTGGAATTGGTAAGGAATTGAGTGATACCATACTCTTTCTTAGGTAGGTTGAAAACTTTGTTCAATCCGGGCTTACGAATGTCAAGGCCTACTATCACGACTTTTTTCCCTAACAAAGAAAGGCTGATAGCCAGATTGGCGGATATAAAAGATTTTCCTTCACCACTAACTGTAGAAGTTACCAAAATTACATTCTTACCATTTTCAAGCATAAACTGAAGATTGGTACGGACATTACGGAAGGTTTCGCTCATCAAATTGTTCTGATTCTCAAATACGGCAATAGCTCCCGTCTTTTCATCTGCCAATGGAATATCACCAACAACAGGGAGCGAAGTCAATTTTTCAACATCAGCACGACCTTCTATCTTAAATTTGGTCAGACCGATCAAATAAATAACACCTACCGGAATACCTATTCCAAATACCAAAGCCGCCAAATAAATCGTCATCCGTTTCGGGGAAATCGGAGTACTGTCCGCCTGTGCCTCGTCAATAATCTTGGCATTATTGGCTATGGCAGCCAAGACAATGGCATTCTCCTCACGCTTCTGAAGTAGCATCAGATACAAACCGGACTTGATTTCTTGCTGACGGGCAATACTCACAAACTGACGTTCCTGAGTCGGAGCATCACTGATACGACGGGAATAACGACTCGCTTCACGAATCAAATCAGCTTTCGTTATTTCAAGTCCTTTCAACGTGGCATCCAGAGTGGTCTGTATATTACTGCGCATCGCACGGATACTGGTAGTAAGATTCACAATTGCCGGATTGCTTTCCGTTGATGTACGTAACAGGCGTTTACGTTCGGCCACCATCTCATTATACCGGTCAATCGCCCCCGCTACCCCGGCATCCTGCAAACCGACATTCGCAGGCAGCACTTCATATCCACTACCCTGCAAATATTTTTTCAAATCCATTACAAGATTAATCTGTGTCTGATTTTCCACCCGCTTCTTTTCATATTCGGCATTACCAGTTAAGGCAATCTGAGCCTCACTTGTTAAATCAGTGATACCCGCACTACGCTTGAAATTCTCCAGATCGCGTTCCGTGCTACCCAATTCTTTTGAGATGATATCAATACGCTCATCAATGAACTCGCCCGTTCTCTGGGCTACCTCATTCTTGTCATTGTTAGCATTGATATTATACATCTCAAGCAGTTTGTCTATATAGTCCTTGCCACGCTGGGTATTAGAATTCTTAAGTGAAACGGTCACGACGGAAGTCGCCTTCGAGGTAGGGGTTATCAACAGGGAACCGGCATAACCTTTCGCTACAGCAAAAGGCCTGTTAATATAAGCCGTAATATGACGTTCTGTTGTTACACTTTCCGGACGAAGTGATGACAAAGTATCATTGTTCGCAAAAAAAGCAACCGTACCTTCATCGGTAGGAAATACGGCAGGCAATTTCTCAAGATGTTTCCGGTACTCCTTTTTTCCCACCTTGACCTGCACATCCATTGCACCGGCAGGTTGCAGAAGCATATCTATCTCCATTGTCTGCGGAAGCCTGTCCGCTTCCTGAGGGGTCAGACTGACCAAAACCGGAGAAGTACGATACAATTCCTTGTTTGGAAACTTATCTTCGTCCATATAGGTCACAAACAAGCCTAAAGAACTGACTACCTCCCTTGCCAATGTTCTGGATTTTAGCACTTCAATTTCATTCTCTATATTACTTGATGAAGAGACAAAACCGTTTAGCCCCATCTTTTCCAGTTCGGAAGACATATTCGCACCGCCACCCTTCTTTTCATCCTTAATCAGAACAGTGGCAGAAATATTGTATACAGGTGTTGTCAGACGCAGATATCCCCATGCTAAAGCAACACAAACTATAACCGAAACTACGAACCATGGCCAATGAATCAGATAGCGGAAAAGGATTTCCTGAATATTGATCTGTTCTTCGGATTGTACCCCCGTTTTTTCTTTTCTTTCCTCAACCATACGATGTTATTATCTGAAGATTGTTACTAATAAGCTCGCCAATGATACCAAAACTGAAGTAGCCGAAAACCATATACTTGTACTGTTGCTGATATCCGAATTGCGAGCCTTTGCCTTGTTCGGAGTCACATAAACAATATCATTCTGCTGTAACCAATAGTAAGGAGAAAGAAGAGTTTCAGCCTTATTAAGATCCAGTGTTATGATTTGTTGTTTGCCATTGGCATCTTCACGAATCAACTTTACATTATCACGGATTCCATAAATGGTCATATCACCTGCCATGGCCAAAGCTTCCAATAAATTCACTTTCTCATTGCTGATAGTGAATGTACCGGGTCTGGCAACCTCGCCCAATACGGAGATTTTGTAATTGACCATACGTGCAGTAACAATCGGAGTTTCTTTTATGTAGGGTTTCAACTTTTCCACTATCATTTGCTCTACCTCCTTTTTGGTCAGTCCCCCGACTTTCAATGTCCCCAATACAGGGAAATTGATATTCCCCTCGTTATCCACCAGATAAGTCTGTTGGGAGGATTGGGAAGCGCCCTGTGAATTTCCGGCAGTCAAACCAGCAGAACCAGTCATTCCCAGGTTGAAAGGAGCCGCCAGTTCAGGGTTCGTACATGATACCATGATAGTAAGTTGATCTTTAGGCATTATTCTGGCATCATACAGGGTTTCCTGTTGGGTAACCTGTCCCACAATTTCAGAGTCCTGCAGATAGGGGACTTTCTTGTATGACTGGCAGGAAGCAAGCAAAAAGAGTGCAAACAAGCAGGGAAGTATCCCACCGACTTTTTTCTGCATACTTGTAGCAATGCAAAATGAATTGTTCATAATATATTCTAGTTTATAATTCTTTATCCAACACCTCAAACCTCGGAGAATTCTTCGATTTGAACTCGGGCACCACCTTCTTCATCAACCGGACGGTATCCATAATCTTGACGGCACGGGACAACCTCTCGAACTCTGAATAAGTGTCAAGGATATCGGAATATTCATACCGGCGAACCTTAGCGATCATGATCTTTTTATTTTCAGTCGGAATCGTATTCTCCTTATCGCTCAGGACCTCTTCGTAAAGCTTCTCACCGGGACGTAAACCCGTGAACTCGATCTTTATGTCTTCACCGGGACGATAGCCAGCCAATTCAATCATACGGGTGGCCAGATCGACGATCTTGACTGCCTTGCCCATCTCAAAGACAAATATCTCATTGCCCTCCCCCATAGTGGCGGCCTCCATCACCAGACGGCAGGCCTCGGGAATCGTCATAAAGAAACGGATGATATCAGGATGGGTGACGGTGACCGGACCGCCATTCTCGATCTGTTCCTTGAAACGGGGAATGACGGAACCGTTACTGCCCAATACATTTCCGAAACGCGTTGTGATGAATTTGGTACGCCCTTGCACTTTCCCCTCACGGATGGCACAACCCAGGCTCTGCACGTAGATCTCGGCAAGGCGCTTGGAGCAGCCCATCACATTCGTTGGGTTAACAGCCTTGTCAGTAGAAACCATTATCATCTTCTCCGCACCGTATTCAACGGCCATGTCCGCAACCTGGCGAGAGCCGGTGACATTCACCAAAACCGCCTCACAGGGGTTTTCCTCCATCAAAGGAACATGCTTGTAGGCGGCGGCGTGGAAGACCACCTGGGGATGGTAATTTTCGAATACCATACGCACGCGCTCTTTAACACGGACGTCACCGATGACAGGAATGAAATCTATATCGGGATAATTCTTCTCGAATTCAAGACGCACATTATGCAAAGGGGTCTCAGCGGAATCAAACATGACAAGTTTACGGATGCCCAGACCGACAAGCTGGCGGCAAAGTTCGCTGCCTATGCTGCCTGCTGCACCGGTCACCAGAACGACTTTACCACGGAATTCCGCAGCCACCTGGCGAAGGTTGATATTGATTTCCGCACGGCCCAAAAGGTCCTCGATCTTGATGGGACGGACCCACTGGTGGAAGTTACCGTCAGAATCGGCCTCACTGATCGTCGGGGCTATCAGGGTCTTGAGATCATTGCTCTTGCAGTATTCCAAAAGACGGTTTTCCTCAAGACGGGTATCCTCATAACGGGAAAACAAAATACCTTTAATGCCACGCTTACGGATGATGTAATCCACATCGGAATCGTTTTCAAAATAATAAATGGGAAGATCGGCCAAACGGCGGCGGCTGTTGTTCCTGCCATAAACATAAAAGCCTGCCACCTTGTAATGGGAACTGTCCCTGAGACGAAGCTTCAGCGCCACACTCTCCTCGTCGGTGCCATAGATAAGGATACGGGTGTTCTTCTTGTTCACCCAGTCCAGCAATAGATCGTACGTGATGATGAGTGAAACACGAAAGACTGTCAGCGCAACCAGGGTCAGAAGACCGTCGAGAAGAAGGCAGGAAAAACGGTATTTATCGAACGCGGACGTTTCGGGAATAATCCAGAAAGAAACGGCAAGCAGGCAGACAGACTTGAACAATACGGCACACATGACACGCCAGAGCTCACGGGCCTGGGAAAAACGGATTGTGTTGCGATACGTGTGGAACAACAAAGAGCCGACAACACTGCCCAGCAAAGAAACGAGAACAAACTGACAAAGAACCCAGTCACTCACAGGTATATGTGCCATATAATGAATGACAGCATAAGCGATCAATGAACACACTACTGATATTGTCGTGTCAATACCCAAAATAATCCAATAGCTCAAATAGTTCTTACGAGCGTATTGAGCTATCCCCCTTAATGTCTTTTCCATTATAGTATAAACGATAAATTGTGTATCAGAGATACAAAGAAATATAATCAGATACTAAAATCAAGATTTCACCGATTCTACATAACCGATAGGCATATCCACACATGCACAGCCTAACAGATTCAGTCGCACGGCAATCTTAGTCTTACCATCTACATTGACCAGTTCACCCACCAGTCCGGTCAGAGGTCCCTTGATGACACGTACTTTTTCACCACGCGCCAAAGGGGAGCTGTTCATGCAAACAGCTTCTTCGGAATAATCAAGCATAAAACGGAAACGAGCCATCTGCTCATCGGGAATCACTGCCGGTGTGCTCTCACCCCGCATCACCATGTAGCGACTAACTGTAGAAAAACTAAGGACTTCCATACGCTCTTTCGGATCAACATGGACAAATACCATCATAGGAAGAAGAACGGCCTCTACTTTTTTACGCCGGTCGCTCCATTGATGAATCTCCTGTTGGACAGGAACAAAATTTTCAATCCCCATTTTGTCCAAACGCTCGGCAACTTTCTTCTCATGATGCATACGCACCATAGCTACATACCAGCGTTTAGAGTGTGCTACGCCTTCCCCTGTCCCATTACTAGGCCCAGCATTTACTGATTTTTGGCTTGTTAAAATCATGTTTTTTTACCCCATATACATCCGTTACTTTTTAGGTAACGGATAAAATGCATCAGAACATACTCTATAACGAAAACGGAAAGAATACAAGTATAAGGAGGGGACAACCGGAAATTTGCTTGATGTTCAGCAAAATGAATTTAAAATCGGACAATAAAAAGTATAGGGCATGAAAATGAGTTCTTTTCATGCTCCGGGATTTTCTTATACTAAAATTTAAATAAAACGAAAAAAAATGTAGAATTGCTTGTTTGCTATTTATGTTTTTGGCTATCTTTGCAACAAATTTTATATCCGTTACCTAAAAAGTAATGGATATAGTTTATCACTGATTAACAGTTGATTATCTTTAATTATCCTTTCACATTACAATTTCTGATGTAAGATAAATTTCCTTTATTCACTTCTGTCCTTTCTTCCAGTCCGAAGCCTTTCAAATAAGTCTGTGTGGTTTTTATGGATTTATGTCCCAACGCCTCGCTAATCATTTCGATGGACACTCCCCGATACTTGGCAATAGTAGCCCACGAATGGCGTAATGTATAAGAGGTGACCGGAGATTTCAGATGCAACGCCCTCGCCAGCTCCTTCAGGCTGTTGTTAAACCAGCGAAGGGCAGACTGATATTCCCGGTAAGCCTTTTCATCCTTCCGTGACTTATCACCACAAAGAATATCAAGCAAATAATCCGGACAACCGGGTTGGGACTTCCGAACGCTCCGAAGTCGGTCGATCTTCACCATAGCACTATCCAACACTTCTACACTCATCGGCGTTTTCGTCTTGATACGATTATAGCGAAGTATATTATTTTCAAGAGCCGATTTTTCCAAATGTGCCAGATCGGCAAACGACATTCCACAAAGTTGGAACAGCAGGGAAGCAATGTCCTGAATGCGACGCAAACGTTCCGATCGGGGATCGTCAAACAAAAGCCTATGCAGTTCGGCAGCAGTCAAAGCCCTCTTCTGACAAACATCAATTCCCGTATAAGCCTCATGAAACAACCGCGGCACAAAAGGGGCATTACCCGCTTCCACCCCACGATTGTAAATGCTACGAAGCATACGCATATACGTAGAAATCGTATTAAGCTTCAATCCATTCTCGTAAAGATACTGCCCGTAAAGCCGCAGGCTCTCACGGGTGATTTGCCTGAACGACACATTACACGTACCACAAAACACACTGAAAGAAAAAAGAGCATTCTTATAGACATGCGCTGTAGAATATCTGCCTTCTTCACGTAAACGATCGATGTAGAGCTCGCCACACCGACTAAAACCTTTTTTGTTCGTCATTTGCACCATTAGTTATTTGATTATTATACCATTATTGGCAAGCAACAAAAGAACGAATCTTTTCGAAGATAGATCGCACTCTACAGAGAAAAAAGATATAATGTATTTTAATACATTCTTTATTTATTATATATATTAGTTGCCGGATGGGGTGCCGGAACGCATTTCGGGTATCTTCCGTATCCCCCATCAATAGGGCATTTCAGGAGGTATGAAGGGGTGCCGCGTGGGGTGCCGCTCAAAAGTGCGGTCGATTCAATATAAACGACCGTATATTTTGTACCAAACGACCGCCCGTTTACACTCGTCAGACCGTTCGATCGGTTCAAAACGAGCGGTCGTATTAATCAAAAGATACGGTCATTTCATCCAACAGGAACGGCTGAAACAAAAATCATCCGGCTGAACCTAAAAAAAACGAAATAATTCTGTGCTTCTCACAAATTCTTCGTACCTTTACACTCCGGTAAAACAAGTTCTATCCACATAAAAGATAACAAAATGGAAAACAGAAGTTTAGTAACCATTGCCGAACATTCTAAAGAAAAAATCCTCTATATGCTCGAAATGGCGAAGCAGTTTGAAATGAATCCCAACCGCCGGTTATTGCAAGGAAAGGTAGTAGCAACCTTGTTCTTCGAACCTTCCACACGTACCCGCCTGAGTTTTGAAACAGCCGCCAACCGTCTCGGTGCACGTGTTATCGGATTTTCCGACCCGAAAGCGACCAGTTCTTCCAAAGGGGAGACACTAAAAGACACGATTATGATGGTGAGCAATTATGCGGACATTATCGTCATGCGCCACTATCTCGAAGGGGCCGCACGGTATGCCAGCGAGGTAGCTCCGGTGCCTATCGTCAATGCAGGAGACGGAGCCAACCAACATCCGTCACAAACCATGCTCGACCTCTATTCCATCTACAAAACACAGGGAACACTGGAAAACTTGAATATTTATCTGGTAGGAGATTTGAAGTACGGACGTACCGTGCACTCGCTGCTGATGGCCATGCGCCACTTCAACCCTACTTTCCATTTTATCGCTCCCGAAGAGTTGAAAATGCCGGAAGAGTACAAGCTCTATTGCAAGACCCACCAGATAAAGTATGTTGAGCACACAGATTTCACCGAAGAGATTATCGCTGATGCGGACATTCTGTACATGACCCGCGTGCAACGGGAGCGTTTCACCGATCTGATGGAATACGAACGTGTAAAGAACGTATATATCCTGCGCAACAAAATGCTGGAGAACACCCGTCCCAATCTGCGTATCCTGCATCCGCTGCCCCGTGTCAACGAGATTGCGTATGATGTGGATGACAACCCGAAAGCATACTATTTCCAACAGGCGCAAAATGGTCTGTATGCCCGCGAAGCAATTCTTTGCGATGTGTTAGGTATCACATTAGATGATGTTAAAAACGATATTTTATTATGAGCGAAAATAAACAAGCATTGCAAGTAGCTGCCCTGAAAAACGGGACAGTGATTGACCATATCCCTTCCGAAAAGCTCTTTACCGTAGTACAACTGCTCGGAGTGGAGCAAATGACCAGCAATATCACGATCGGATTCAACCTCGACAGTAAGAAGCTGGGTAAAAAAGGTATCATTAAGATTGCAGACAAGTTTTTCTGCGACGAGGAAATAAACCGTATATCGGTGGTGGCTCCGCACGTCAAGCTGAATATTATCCGCGATTATGAGGTGGTGGAAAAGAGAGAAGTGAAAATGCCGGATGAGCTTCATGGAATCGTAAAATGCGCCAATCCGAAATGTATCACGAACAATGAACCGATGGCTACGTTATTCCATGTGATAGACAAAGATAACTGTATCGTAAAATGTCATTATTGCGAAAAAGAACAAAAGCGTGAAGAGATCAGTATCCTATGAAACAAGATTGGAAACCTGGAACGATGATTTATCCGCTACCGGCTGTATTGGTCAGTTGCGGAAAAGAAGAAAGTGAATATAATATTATCACAGTGGCATGGACGGGCACGATTTGCACCAACCCGCCCATGTGCTATATATCCGTACGTCCGGAACGATACTCCCATGAGATTATTAAAAAGAACATGGAGTTCGTTATCAATCTGACAACAAAAGACATGGCTTTCGCCACAGACTGGTGCGGAGTACGTTCGGGGCGCAATTATCACAAATTCGAAGAAATGAAGCTGACTCCGGGACATTGCACTGTGGTCAGCGCTCCCTTGATTGAAGAGTCACCTCTCTGCATTGAATGCCGTGTGAAAGAAATCGTCTCTCTAGGCTCGCATGATATGTTTATTGCAGACGTGGTGAACGTTCGGGCAGACGAGCGGAATCTGAATCCGGAAACCGGAAAACTTGAGTTGGCGGAAACCAACCCATTGGTATATGTACACGGCGGATATTATGAGCTTGGTGAGAAAATCGGAAAGTTTGGTTGGAGTGTAGAGAAAAAGAAAAACTGACCCCAGATAATACGACCATGAATATGCTGCGTACAATTTTCCTTTTAGGCTTGCTGACCGTAGGCTGTATGGCTTTCGGTCAGAACTACAACGCAGAGAAGGTGGACCGTCCCAATACCAAGAAAATAAACTTTGGTATTAAGGCCGGATTCAACTCTTCCATGTTCCTGGTGTCCAAACTAAAAATCAAGGATGTGACTATCGATGAGGTGCAGAATAATTATAAAATCGGTTATTTCGGCGCCCTCTTCATGCGCATCAACATGAAGAAACATTTCATCCAGCCGGAAGTATCCTATAATGTGACCAAATGTGAGATCAGCTTCGATAAGCTGGGCTCACAGCACCCTGCTATCGAACCGGATTATGCGTCCGTACAATCTGTATTGCACAGTATCGACTTCCCTATTCTATACGGTTATAATGTTGTGAAAAAAGGACCTTACGGGATGTCTATTTTCGTAGGGCCCAAACTCCGTTATTTATGGGGGAAACATAATGAAATCACTTTCCGCAACTTCGACCAGAAAGGGATTCACGAAGAACTTTATCCGTTCAATGCCAGTGTGGTGATCGGTGTAGGGGTCAATATTTCGCGCATCTTCTTTGATTTCCGTTATGAGCAAGGAGTGGGAAACATATCCAAGTCGATTGTTTATGACAATATCAATTCCGATGGCAGCACGGGCGTGAGCAACATTACTTTCCATCGTCGCGACAGCGCGTTAAGTTTTTCGCTTGGCTTCATCCTTTAAGAATAAAATATCATTAAATCCCACTTTTTACTAACATTTTTCTTGTACTTCCTTCATTCTTTATTTATTTTCATTAACTTTGTGCGCTTAAAAATAGGTATCTCGAATTAAAAATTTAATCTTACTTTATAAAAGAATGAAAAGAGACGACTTAATTTTCGATATTATCGAAAAAGAGCATCAACGTCAGCTAAAAGGTATTGAGCTGATTGCATCAGAAAACTTCGTGAGCGACCAGGTAATGCAGGCAATGGGTTCTTGCCTGACCAACAAATACGCAGAAGGTTATCCAGGCAAACGCTATTACGGAGGCTGTGAAGTAGTAGACCAGAGCGAGCAAATCGCTATCGACCGCTTGAAAGAGATTTTCGGTGCTGAATGGGCAAACGTACAGCCGCACTCCGGAGCACAGGCCAATGCAGCAGTTTTCCTGGCTGTACTGAATCCGGGCGACAAATTCATGGGACTGAACTTAGCTCACGGCGGACATCTCTCTCATGGTTCATTGGTGAATACTTCCGGTATCATCTATACTCCTTGCGAATACAATCTGAATAAAGAAACAGGACGGGTGGACTACGACCAGATGGAAGAAGTCGCTTTACGTGAGAAACCGAAAATGATTATCGGTGGCGGTTCCGCTTACTCTCGCGAATGGGACTACAAGCGTATGCGCGAAATCGCTGACAAAGTAGGCGCTATCCTGATGATCGATATGGCACACCCTGCCGGTCTGATTGCTGCCGGAATACTTGAAAATCCGGTTAAATATGCACACATTGTCACTTCGACTACACATAAGACACTTCGCGGACCTCGCGGCGGTGTTATCATGATGGGTAAAGATTTCCCTAACCCATGGGGTAAGAAAACTCCGAAGGGAGAAATCAAGATGATGTCTCAATTGCTGGATTCTGCCGTTTTCCCGGGTATTCAGGGCGGACCATTGGAACACGTCATTGCTGCCAAAGCGGTAGCTTTCGGTGAAATCCTGCAACCTGAGTTCAAGGAATATGCAAAACAGGTACAGAAGAACGCTGCCGTACTTGCACAGGCTTTGATCGATCGTGGCTTTACAATTGTTTCCGGCGGTACGGACAATCACTCCATGCTGGTAGACCTGCGCAGCAAATATCCTGATTTGACAGGTAAAGTAGCGGAAAAGGCATTGGTTTCTGCCGACATTACCGTTAACAAGAACATGGTTCCGTTCGACAGCCGTTCCGCATTCCAGACTTCCGGTATCCGTTTGGGTACTCCTGCTATCACAACTCGTGGTGCTAAAGAAGACTTAATGCTTGAAATTGCTGAAATGATCGAGACTGTTTTGTCTAACGTAGAAAATGAAGAGGTGATCGCACAAGTCCGCGCACGTGTGAACGAAACGATGAAGAAATATCCTCTTTTCGCATACTAAATCAGAACTTTTCATAATATAATATTCAGAGTTTGTCCTTTATGAAAGGGCAAACTCTTTTTTTATTTATTGACGTTCTTCTCCGAACCATCCACACCCAAATTTGTTTTTCTTTTCTCCCCCTCTATATACAATCATCCCCGTCTTTCCGTACTTTCACACTAACTAAGTCCTTCTATTTCTCCATCGACAATATCAATATGCAATGCCTGCGGTTCTTTGGGCAGTCCCGGCATACGAAGGATTTCTCCGGCAATGGCTACAATCATTTCAGCTCCGTTATTGATAACTATATCTTTGATGTGGAACTCGAAGTTATTCACCGCACCGTATATTTTCGGATCGGCGGAGAACGAATACTGAGTCTTTGCAATACAAACCGGATAATGAGTGATTCCCATCTTCTCAATCAGTTTGATACGGTTGCGTGCGATACTGCTGTACGTGATCACACTGGCCCCATAAATATGGGTAGCCACTTTTTCGATCTTCTGCTGTATACTATCTTCCTCCTTATACGTAAAAGTCAATGGCTCGGAAGGATTGTTTTCAATCATATCCACCACCAGACGCGCCATATCCACTGCTCCCTCTCCTCCTTCACTGAACGCATTGTTGATGGCAAAGCCTACTCCTAACTGTTCACAGTGCTCACGCAGCAGTTCCATCTCTTCTTCCGTGTCGGATGCGAACTTATTGAAAGCTACGACAACCGTCTGACCGAACGAGCGAAGATTGCGTACATGTTTATCCAAATTGCGCAAGCCTTCTTTCAGCCCATCCATATTCGGTTCCTTGATACGGTCAAGACTGACACCTCCGTGCATCTTCAATCCTTGCGCCGTAGCGACAATAACAGTGAGACGCGGCTGGAGTCCGCTCTTTCGACACTTGATATTGTAGAACTTCTCCGCACCAAGATCGGCACCGAATCCTGCTTCCGTAATCACATAGTCACCGAAAGTCATCGCCAATTTGGTGGCCAGAATGGAGTTGCAACCATGGGCGATATTCGCAAACGGACCGCCATGCACAAAAGCGGCAGTTCCTTCGGTTGTCTGCACCAGGTTAGGATGGATAGCATCTTTCAGTAATACGGTAATAGCACCCGCCACTCCCAAATCTTTGACTGTAAAAGGCTGGTCATCATAAGTGAACCCGAGCAGGATATTTTCGATACGGCGACGCAAATCATTCACATCTTGAGCAAGACACAGAATAGCCATAATCTCCGAAGCCGGTGTAATATCAAACCCGGACTCTTGGGTGATACCGTTTGACTTCGGACCGAGCCCCACAACAATGCTGCGCAACGAACGGTCGTTCACGTCCAACACCCGACGCCAGAGTATTTCTTTGAGCCCGAAACCTTTTGCCTGATTCTGATAGAGGTAGTTATCCAACAAAGCAGAAATCATGTTATGAGCCGAAGTGATGGCATGAAAGTCTCCGGTAAAATGAAGATTGATCTTATCCATCGGGAGCACTTGGGCATATCCTCCTCCGGCAGCTCCCCCTTTCATTCCGAAGCACGGACCGAGAGACGGCTCACGCAGGGCGACAATCGCCTTCTTCCCTATTTTATTAAGTCCTAATGCAAGACCGATAGACACGGTAGTTTTGCCGATACCCGCTTTTGTAGCTGTAATGGCAGTGACCAGTATAAGATTGCTTTTCTTTACCTTCTCTTCATCAATCAACTGTTCGGGTATCTTTGCAATGTAGCGACCGTAATTTTCCACTTCATCACGAGGGATTCCGATACTTTCAGCAACCTGCTTCACTTTCTTCAGCTCAATGCTGCGAGCTATTTCTATGTCTGATTTCATACAGAATATGATTAGTTTTAGTTGAAAATGCAAAAGTAACAAATCTATGTAAAGCTACAAAACTCTTTCCGCATAATAACTGTTGTATGTAGCATAACCTAAACAACAACTTAATTATGGAATGGATTATTAATCAACTAAGGGTACACCCTGAGCTTGCTATCTTTCTCACGCTTTTCGCGGGATTCTGGTTGGGCAGACTCAAAATAGGGAAGTTCTCTCTAGGTACAGTGACCAGTGTTCTGCTAGTCGGAGTATTGGTAGGACAACTGAACATCACCGTAGACGGTCCGATGAAGGCCGTATTTTTTCTGTTATTTTTATTCGCCGTTGGCTATAAGGTAGGGCCGCAGTTCTTTCGGGGATTGAAAAAAGACGGTTTGCCACAGGTAGGATTCGCCGTATTGATGTGTATCGTCAGCCTGGTAGCCCCGTGGATACTTGCCAAAATCATGGGATATCACGTAGGAGAAGCCGCCGGATTACTGGCAGGATCACAAACTATCTCAGCCGTTATCGGTGTGGCGAGTGATACCATTAATCAGTTGGGTATCAGCGAGGCACAGAAAGCTACGTATATCAATGCCATTCCGGTAGCATACGCCGTGACTTATATCTTCGGTACGGCGGGATCGGCCTGGCTTCTGGCTTCTCTCGGTCCGAAAATATTAGGAGGGCTGGATAAGGTGAAAGCAGACTGCAAAGCATTGGAAGTGCAAATGGGAACATCGGAAGTAGACGAACCGGGATTCTCACCCGCACTCCGCCCGGTTGTATTCCGCGCTTATAAAATTACCAACGAATGGTTTGGAAAAGGAAAAAAGGTAAGCGAGCTGGAAACGTATCTGGCGGAAAAAGATAAACGGCTGTTTGTAGAGCGGGTCCGCCAACGGGGAATTGTAAAAGAGGTCAGTCCGGATCTGATTCTCCAACCGGAGGATGAAGTCGTTCTAAGCGGGCGACGTGAATTTGTGATTGGTGAAGAAGATTGGATCGGTCCGGAAGTGATTGACGCCCAATTGCTCGATTTCCCGGCGGAGACTCTCCCGGTAATGGTTACTCACCGCACTTTCGCAGGAGAGAAAGTCGCAACGATCAGATCACAGAAGTTCATGCACGGTGTCAGCATCCGTAGTATCAAGCGTGCAGGTATCAACGTGCCGGTGCTCGCTCAGACCGTAGTCGATTCGGGAGATATCCTCGAACTTACGGGCATGAAGCACGAAGTGGAAGTCGCCGCCAAACAAATGGGATATGTAGACCGGCCGACCAATCAGACTGACATGATTTTCGTAGGACTGGGAATCTTAGTCGGTGGCCTTATCGGGGCTCTTTCCATTCATCTGGGAGGTATCCCCATCAGTCTATCCACCAGTGGAGGCGCATTAATCGCAGGGCTTGTATTCGGCTGGCTGCGCAGTAAACACCCTACTTTCGGCGGTATCCCCGAACCCTCACTATGGGTATTGAATAACGTAGGACTGAATATGTTTATCGCAGTGGTGGGCATTGCCGCCGGTCCCAGCTTTGTAGCCGGATTCAAGGATGTAGGTTTCAGCCTGTTTATTGTCGGTGCACTGGCTACGGCTATTCCATTGATCAGCGGATTACTGATGGCAAAATATCTGTTCAAGTTCCACCCTGCCCTATCCTTGGGTTGCACGGCGGGAGCACGAACGACAACCGCTGCACTGGGAGCCATTCAGGATGCAGTGGAAAGCGATACTCCGGCTTTGGGATATACCGTGACGTATGCCGTAGGCAATACGCTGCTGATTATCTGGGGAGTGGTCATCGTACTGCTGATGTAAACCGGCAGTACTTACTGTTTCAGACAAATTATTTACTATTCTAACAAATATAAATTTCATTATGGAGAAAAAAGACAATAGCCCGGCTATCACTAAAAGCTATGCTAAAAAGATGGAAACCATCAGCCCTTTCGAACTTAAAAACAAGCTTATCGAAATGGCGGATGAAAGTATCAAGAAAATAGCGCACACCATGCTAAATGCCGGTAGAGGAAATCCTAACTGGATTGCTACCGAACCCCGTGAGGCGTTTTTCCTGTTAGGACGATTCGGCCTTTACGAATGCCGCCGTGTATTCTCGTCGGAAGAAGGGATAGCGGGTATCCCGCAGAAAACAGGAATAGCCGCACGTTTCGAGGCTTTCTTGAAAGATAACGAAAAGACACCGGGAGCCGACTTGCTGAAAAAGGGATATAACTATATGTTGATGGAGCACGCAGCCGACCCGGACACGCTCGTTCATGAATGGGCGGAAGCTGTAATCGGTGACCAATATCCCGTGCCCGACCGTATTCTGCATTTTACGGAACTAATCGTACAGGATTATCTGGCGCAGGAGATGTGCGACTGCCGTCCGCCGAAAGGAACTTTCGACCTGTTCGCCACTGAAGGGGGAACGGCAGCCATGTGTTATCTGTTCGATTCACTGCAAGAGAATTTCCTATTGAACCAGAGGGACGCCATTGCATTGATGATTCCGGTGTTTACTCCTTATATTGAGATTCCGCAATTACGACGTTACCAATTTGAGGTCACTGAAATTTCCGCTGACCAGATGACGGCTGACGGGCTGCACACCTGGCAATACAAGGATGAGGATATCGACAAGTTAAGGAACCCGAAAATCAAGGCTTTATTCATCACCAATCCGAGTAACCCGCCCAGCTACGCACTGAGCGCTGAGACTGCGGCACGCATTGTCAACATTGTAAAGAATGACAATCCGAATCTGATGATTATTACGGATGACGTGTACGGGACATTTATCCCTCACTTCCGTTCATTGATGGCTGAATTGCCACATAATACGCTTTGCGTCTATTCTTTCTCCAAATATTTCGGAGCTACGGGATGGAGAAATGCAGTGATCGCCTTACACGAAGACAATATCTACGACAAAATGATTGCCCGCCTGTCGGAGGAGCAGAAAGAAATATTGAACAAACGTTATTCGAGCCTTGACCTGCATCCGGAGAAAATGAAGTTTATCGACCGTATGGTAGCTGACAGCCGCCAGATCGCTTTGAATCATACGGCAGGGCTCTCTCTCCCTCAGCAAATGCAGATGAGCTTGTTTTCTCTTTTCGCTCTTCTGGATAAAGAGGACCGCTATAAGATCAAGATGCAGGATATCATCCATCGCCGTTTGCACGCATTATGGGACAATACCGGATTTACACTGGTGGAGGATCCGCTGCGCGCCGGTTATTATTCGGAAATCGATATGCTGGTGTGGGCGAAGAAATTTTATGGGGATGATTTCGTCGCTTATCTGCAAAAGACATATAATCCGCTGGATGTGGTGTTCCGTCTCGCCAATGAGACTTCACTCGTATTGCTGAACGGCGGTGGCTTTGCCGGCCCCAAATGGAGTGTCCGTGTATCGCTTGCCAATCTGAATGAGGCCGATTATGTGAAAATCGGGAAAAGTATCAAACGGGTGCTGGACGAGTATGCCAAAGTATGGCAGTCGTAAACAGATAATTCCTAAAGCGCAGATGAACACAGATGAACGCAAATTATCGCAGATAATATTTAATCTTTGCGTAAATCTGCGTTAATCTGCGCTTGTTTCATAGATAGTCAGACTGAAATTTTCTATCTTTGTGATGAATTAACCTGTACAAAGATGAAAAAACTGATTCTATTTCTTTCGCTGATATTATCTGCCGGAATCGTATCCGCACAATCGGAAATACCTTCCGACAGTATCCGCCGCGCCCCGTCAGCTAATGTAAAAGAGTTCGGCGGTTTCTTGCTGGATATGGGGATAATGAATATCACTGCCCCCCAACTTCCCAAAACAGATCTGAGTATACCGAATGTAACCAAGGACTATAATCAGCTATTCCGCATGAATACGGATGCTATCTATTCTCAAGGATTCACAGACACCTTCTCTCCTTCATATTCCGGCTTCGGATACGGATACAATTGGGGATTTTACTCTTCACCGCAGTTTATGCAGATGGGATCTTTCAAACTGAAAAACGGAATGCAAATCAATACATACGGAGATTATGATAAAGACGGATGGAGGGTTCCCAATCGAAGCGCTATGCCTTGGGAAAAGAATAATTTTCGGGGAGCATTCGAACTAAAATCAGCCAATGGTAATTTCGGAATACGAATTGAAGTGCAACAGGGGCGCAATGTCCCCTACTAATTACCGGATATTTGCCCGGTGATATTAGAATTTCTAACTAAAAAAGTGTTTAATAAAAGGGACATTGGAATATCAAAATCTTAATCTATGTTATGAAACATACTTTTTCCCTTGGATTATTTGCAGATATCACAAAAGTCCGTACCTTTGCAATGTGTTTTTCATAGTATTAGATTTAAGGTTAACAAAGGTTGGAGCAAGGCGTTGCTCCTTTTTTTATGTCTGTACGTTACGTTTTACATATTTATTTGGAAAATATACAATAAAGCTGTATCTTTGCAGCAAAATAGAAAAACCAACGATGAACCCAATATTACAATTACATAACATTTCTCCAACTCCTGCAGGGATATCCTCTTTCTGCAATTCAAGTTGCGTACATGTACATTGGTTCAGCGGATTCATCTAAATTCACCCATTCTTCTTTACAGAAACTGCTTATCAAATTCTTTTTATTTATAAGTAGTATTTCTAATTGATTTTCAATAAGATATATTATCTTTTTGAAAACAGGTATTCAGTATGTAATTGAATTATTCGTATAACCGAATCACCCCAATATATCATAATATGTTCTCTATTATATCCACTATGTTCTTAGGAATCGGCATTGGTTATGCATTGCGTAACTGGAGCATTCTGCAAAAGACAGAAAAGACAATTTCTCTTACAATATTCTTGTTACTCTTTATCTTGGGAGTATCTATTGGTTCTAACAGTCTGATTGTAAACAATCTCGGAAAATTCGGATGGCAAGCTATCATCCTTTCCACATCCGGTGTATTGGGAAGTCTGATTGCCGCCCGCTTAGTATTACAACTGTTTTTCAAGAAAGGAGGTAAACAATGAAAGGAAGTCTGATTGTTATATTATTCTTTTGCATAGGTTGTATCATGGGATTTTTTAATAAGTTCGAGTTCGACACACATGCTGTCTCCATGTATATACTTTACGGATTAATGTTGCAAGTAGGAATCAGTATCGGCTCTAATAAGAATTTGAAAACTATTGTTTCACATCTGCATCCCAAAATGCTATTGATTCCGTTAGGAACAATTATCGGCACACTATTGTTCTCGGCTCTGGCAAGCCTGTTGCTACACCAATGGAGTGTATTCGACTGTATGGCAGTAGGAAGCGGCTTTGCATATTACTCACTGTCCTCCATTCTTATCACTCAGTTTAAAGAACCATCTATCGGACTTCAACTGGCAACGGAACTAGGCACTATTGCCCTGCTAACCAATATCTTCCGTGAAATGACAGCATTGATTGGTACTCCGATCATCAAGAAATATTTCGGGGAGTTAGCGCCTATTTCTGTAGCCGGAGTCAATTCGATGGATGTGCTGTTACCGTCTATCAGTAGATATTCAGGAAAAGAAATGATTCCTATCGCCATTCTACACGGTATCCTGATCGACATCAGTGTTCCGGTCTTCGTTTCTTTTTTCTGTAATCTCTGAATCCTTAACTCTTAGCATTTTTCAGATATTCGCGAATAATCCCCAAAATTTCAAGCCCGTATTTCTGTACTCCCTTCGCACCGAAATAGGGTATGGCCTCCAAAGCTTCCGGAGTATCGGGCAACAAGTTTACGATCCCCATCAGGGCTTTCTGTTGCATTATGATATAAGCCGGGAGACTTACTTCGCGTGCTTTTGCCGCTCTCCATTCGGACAAGGTACGATAAAGCTCCGGGTACAGAATATCTGTAGGAACCTCAACCTTTGCTTTCGAAGAACTACGTGTACGTTCTTTACGTCCTTTCCGTTCTCTCTTCTCTTTCGGAGCTTTGGGGGAAGAACCGGAAGAAGAATCGTCTTCAAGGCTTAACGTCACTTTAGCTTTTAACTTCAAATATCCCGTAACAGTAAAGGGTTGCCCCATCATCGCTTCCAATAAAGATTCCTTAATCCACAACGCATCGTCCAACGCTTGCAGGCGTTCATTCAACTGCTTCCTAAGTTCTTTATTATCAAGGGGCATATTCGTTTTTTCAAACAACGCGCGTACAGGTTCGAGTTCCTTACGAAAGTATCCTGCACCGGAACGAACCCGCTCCTGCAATCCCTGGTCCGCCGCATAATCATCGCTCCCATTTATCAATCGGGTATATTGATTGCGGAAACGTTGAGACACTTCCACTATCTTTTCTTTGATATGAGGAGCCAATTCTTTATACTCGACAAGTTGTTTCGGATAAAGCTTATAGAGGTCTTCATCTATCAGGCGAAGCAGCCGCTTATAAGCTTGGTCGAGCGAATAAAAGTTGAATAAATCACTCAGTAAATCAAAGAAATAGGCCTTCTGCATATCGTGTAACTGCCGGTTGCCCGGTTTGTTTCTTTCTACTTCTTTGGTGAAGTCATCTACAGTACTATCACTGATGATAGCTTCTCTGCGCAGAGGGGATTCCAGCACCATGCCTTCCAAAGTTTTGCAACGGCTTAAGGCTACGTAGGTCTGCCCATGCGCAAAGGAATTGCGCGCATCAATAATGGCACGCTCAAACGTCAGTCCCTGACTCTTATGTATCGTAATAGCCCAAGCTAACCGGATAGGATACTGACGGAAGGTTCCTTCTATCTCTTCGGTGATTTCCTTCGTTTCTTCATTTAGCACATATTTATAATTGCCCCACTCTTCCGGCAATAACTGAAATTCATCTCCATTATCTTTTCCCCGCACAATCATCCCCGCATCATTAACGGCTGCCACTTCTCCAATCATGCCATTATAATACCGCTTTTCCGACGAGGGGTCATTTTTAAGGAACATAATCTGTGCCCCCGCTTTTATGGTGAGAACTTCGTCTGCCGGATATAAATATTCCGGAAAAGTTCCGTCTATCTCTGCACGAAAACTATAAGTCTGCCCGGGCAGAGAGGCCAATTCATTATCGTTCACCTTCTGCGCCTGATAATTATGCGTTGTCAGACGGATGTAGCCTTCTTCCTTGCGAGGACGAAAACCCGGCTGATACCGACGGTTCAACTCATTCAATACTTCATCGTCCGCCTGATTCTCACGTATCTTATTCAACAAGGAAAGAAAAAAGGTATCACTCTGACGATAGACTGTTTTCAGTTCAATTGTCATATATACCGTCTCACGCAAAGCACGGCTGGCAAAGAAGTAAGGGGTTTCATAATAGTTCTTCAACATTTCCCATTCATTCTCTTTCACCACAGGGGCTAACTGCTGCAAATCTCCAATCATCAGCAATTGGACTCCACCGAAAGGCTTTTCCCTATCCCGGTATCTCCGCAGAGCCGAATCTATCGCATCCAACAAATCGGCACGCACCATACTGATCTCATCTATGACCAGCAAGTCCATGCTACGAATAATATTCCGCTTTTCTTTACTGAAACGATAGTGTGTCTGGGAAGAGTTGAACGTGGTCTCCGGAACAAAAGGTGCAAAAGATAACTGGAAAAAAGAATGAATGGTAACTCCTCCCGCATTGATAGCGGCAATACCTGTCGGCGCCAAGATAACCATACGTTTAGGAGTCTGTTCCTTCAATCTTCTCAGAAATGTAGTTTTTCCGGTTCCGGCCTTTCCGGTAAGAAATAAATGTGTGCCTGTATTTTCAATGAACTGCCACGCTAGTTGCAGTTCGGGATTATTTTCCATGGGATTCAAATTTTCAACAAAGGTAACTATTATTCTTTTTCTTTCGTCTTGATACGAAAGAAAAAGAACCAAAAAGAAAGAATAAGAATATTATTTCATAGAGCCCCCCACAATATCCAACAGCTCATTTGTAATAGCCTGCTGACGACTCTTGTTATATTGCTTCGTCAAATCCTGAATCAACTCGTTCGCATTATCCGTAGCTACCTGCATAGCTAATGTACGGGCAGCGTGTTCCGATGTGTTCGAGTCAACGGCTGCTGTAAATAGTTTCTGGCTTAATACAGTTGGGATTAGGTTGGCAATCAGTTCTTCAGCGTTGGGTTCGATGATGTAGTCGTTGGCGACTTCACGTCTTTCCGCCTTCCCTTTGTCCTTTTGCTCCTCATTCATCTGCTCCTTGTTTTGTTCTTCTTCATCTATGATATGTGTCAGATCGATGGGAAGATACGTTTCACGAAGGAGGATTTGCGTACCCATAGACTTAAAATGATGATAGATAATTTCCACACGGTCTATTTCGCCGGATACAAACATCCCCATCAGACGATGAGCCAAGTCGGCAGCTTCCTGATAAGTCGGTTTGTCAGATAAGGTGGGCGAAGTTTCCTGCGGTTGGAATCCCATGCGTTTTACAGCTTCATCTACTTTCTTGCCTATTGGAAATATCAAGATATTGTCTTGCCCGAGAGTGCGATATTCACCTACCGTTTGCAATAACATTTTTATCACATTGGCATTGAAAGCACCACAAAGAGACGTATTCGAAGAGAAGGCGACAATTGCCACACGCTTCACTTCGCGCTCCTTCACGTAGGGAGATTCGATAGGAAGGTCCGCACTCAGAAAGTTAGTCAGAATCTTGTTCAACTTCTTCTGATAAGGCAACATATTCTCAATGGCTCCTTGTGCCTTATGTAATTTGGCAGAAGCCACCATCTTCATTGCTGAAGTGATTTTTCGGGTACTCTTTACCGAATTTATTCTGGTTTTTACTTCTTTCAGTGAAGCCATAATTTTTTTAATTAAGAATGAAAAATTAAGAATGAAGAATTTACTATGCAGTATAGTCAAATAGTTAATAATAAGAATTCTTCATTCTTTATTCCTATATTTCTATAAGTATTGTTTGGCAACCATAGCGGCGGTTTCCTCGATGGCATTGGTTACACTATCATCGATAACGCCTGTCCTTAAGACATCCAACACATCCTGCTGGTGATTCAGTTGCAGAGATTCGATGAAGCTACGTTCAAAGTCCTGTACCTTATCCAATGGGACATCATGAAGAAGTCCGTGCGTACCGCAATAGAGAATAGCAATCTGCTGTTCTACGGGCATTGGGCTGTATTGAGGTTGAATCAAAAGTTGGGCGTTCTTACGTCCCTTATCAATCGTCAAGGCGGTAATCGGATCCATATCACTGCTGAACTTAGAGAAAGCTTCCAGCTCACGATATTGGGCTTGGTCAATCTTCAATGTTCCGGCTACCTTCTTCATGGCCTTAATCTGCGCGTTACCACCTACACGGGATACGGAGATACCCACATTGATAGCCGGACGGACACCCTGATTAAAGAGATCGGTTTCGAGGAAGATCTGTCCATCAGTAATGGAAATCACATTCGTCGGGATATAGGCCGAAACGTCTCCTGCCTGTGTCTCGATGATAGGCAATGCGGTAAGGGAACCTCCTCCTTTGACTATATCCTTCAAGCTGTCCGGCAGGTCATTCATTTCGCGCGCCACTTCTTCCTGACTGATAATCTTCGCCGCGCGTTCCAACAAACGGGAATGCAGATAGAAGATGTCACCCGGATACGCTTCACGTCCCGATGGACGGCGGAGAATCAGAGATACCTCACGATAAGCTACCGCCTGCTTGGAAAGGTCATCATACACAACCAGCGCATGACGGCCGGTATCACGGAAATACTCACCGATGGCTGCACCCGCAAATGGCGCATAGTATTGTAGCGCGGCCGGGTCACCGGCTGTAGCGGCTACTACAATCGTATAGTCCAACGCTCCATTCTCACGAAGTGTATTTACGATAGAAGCGACTGTAGAACCTTTCTGTCCGATTGCCACATAGATGCAGTATACAGGATCGCCTGCCAGAAAATTGCTACGCTGATTGATGATCGCATCAATCGCAATAGCCGTCTTTCCCGTCTGACGGTCACCGATAATCAACTCACGTTGACCACGCCCGATAGGAATCATGGCATCAACTGCCTTCAATCCGGTCTGTAATGGCTGATTGACAGGCTGACGGTAAATTACTCCCGGAGCTTTCCGTTCCAACGGCATATCATAAAGTTCACCGCCAACCAGCCCTTTGCCGTCGAGCGGTTCACCCAACGGGTCGATGACACGTCCCAACATCCCCTCGCCTACACGAATGGAGGCGATGCGTTTTGTACGTTTCACAATAAACCCTTCTTTGATTCTGTCCGTCGGACCCAGTAATACAGCACCCACGTTGTCCTCTTCGAGGTTCATCACGATTGCTTTGATACCATTG
>ERZ791920.247-NODE-247-length-64423-cov-13.584001_pt1 | contig 64423 bp, 55 predicted proteins | sample MGYA00510136_ERZ791920 | MGnify/ENA primary metagenome ERZ791920 (study PRJEB30046, sample SAMN00792066) | human gut metagenome | study: EMG produced TPA metagenomics assembly of the A metagenome-wide association study of gut microbiota in type 2...
TTACAAAATCAATTTGCTGATTATGCCAAAACCTGCGACAAATTGAAATTTGAAGTTGAAGAGTTTACTAAAATCACTTATGAGTAGAGGTGTAATACAAAAATGACAACATTGGAGTAAGCCGTACTGTGGTGTGGTCATTTAGTTTCAAGTTCCGTTTAAATGCTTCAATTAATAACTTTAAATTATCGAATTCCCAAGTGTATCTATCATATGAACTTTTCTTTCTTATAATACTTTCTATGGACTCGTGTCATTTTTAAATAATCATATCAATATCTAATCATAAATATCTACTATTTTAATTTTTAAAATTAATTGCATTCTAATATCCGAATCTCCAGTTATCGTAGTGTTATTCACATAAAAAGATTCCGGGGATTGTTTAAAAGTAAAACAAGGGATATAATTGTAACATTCACAACAACTTTTGTGCAATTTCAATTTAAGTAATCTACATAGTCTCCCTATCTCAAATTTGTAAAATGACCATCATTAATTGCATATTACAAGTTTCACGCAATGTAACTAAGCACTTTTTTATCAAATAACTCGAAAGCTTTTCTTTTTGCTAATCAGTTTTTTCGTTTGTACAAGGTCAACAAAATCAGTAATTCAGTAATATTAAACTTATTGTCAAATGCTATTTTGCTCACTCTTTAGACAAATACTTTTTGTTTTTACCTCTACCAACTACGATAATCAAATTTTCATCACACATTTGCTTAGCAACAGTGTATGCTCTTGTTCTTTTAACACCGAGCAAGTTCATAATTTCAACCTCAGTTATTTGTCCCTTTTTAGAAATAAAATCAAGAATTTGTTCCTTTTGTGGTGTTAAATTAGCCTTAGCTGCTAGCGGCTCAACAACATTCATATTCGGTAAAATCATTTTAAATGTGTTATGTGTTACCTCAATGCGAGGTTGAACAGAACAATTTTCATACAATTTATAAATTCTTCGTATTCCGGTTCCGTAAGCTTCAATAAGCTTCAAGCAGTGGAATACTTCGGTAAGATTTTTGTTCCTCGGCTGAGAAATACCGCTACGAATATCATCAGCTGTTAAGCCTGGAAGAAGTCCGCCGATAGACACAAATTCCATTTGCTTATCGTTGATGTTGATGATTATACTTCCGCTGTAACTGTAATCACGGTGAACAACCGAATTGAGCAATGCCTCACGCAAAGCGGCTTCGGGATAATCGGATTTATCTATGCGTTCAAGGCCTTTGAAAACAGAAGATGTGCGGTTGCTCAGCATAATATAACGAAACGCTTCATCAATTTGTTTAAATATAGAGCCATTGAATTCTCGATTATCCTTAAAAGTAGTGTTTTCGTCATCGCCGAACACAGCAACTTTGATTGAATGCTGACATTGATCTGACATAAGCAGTGCCAAATTGGTAAACAATCCGTCGTTTTTATAAATCATACCAAGAGCCAAGTATTTTTCTTCCGAAAAATCAACGCCATAACTCTCAAACGCAGCAGCGGCAGAAGCGAAAGTCAGTTCTTGTTCAAGTGAACGCATTGATTCAAAATCGTCTCCGTCGCTATCCTTAATCATTTGGCGGATTTGTTCACTTGACGCCTGCACGCTTGAAGTGCCTTGTCTGACATAAACACCGTTTGGTTTCAATCCTTTTGAGTGCAAGTAATACGGTTTATTCGTACCCTCACTGATTGTAATGCGAACGACCTTGTTTTCCTGAATAGTGTATTTCACGAACATTATAACATCAGGAAGAATAGCGTCACGAATTTCGTTAGTAATACGAGTGTATTCATCGTCAACATTGCTCAAGCCGACAGCATTTCCGTCATTATCAATGCCGATATACAAAACACCGCCGTCCGTATTTGCGAATGCGATAACCTCTTTATATATTTCTTCGGTGAATCCGGATTTGAATTCAATATTTTCAGTTTCAAAATTCATATTGGTGTTCCTCCAAATAAATTAAACTCTACAATTATAATTATATCCATTTTTTCACTTTGTCAATTAACAAAGTGAAAATTCAGTGAATATTCACTTTAGCAAAACGAATGAATAGTATAAAAAACAAAACATACTCCAAGGCATCATATCAAAGTATGGATTAAGTATCAGTCCTCTCACAATATTTTGCGTACTGCTCAGTATATGACGGTCTGATCATATTAAGTGCATAGGCTTATACATTTCATATATATCAAAATATCCACAGTGTGCAACTCTTTCATTTTTTCTATAGAATTTTGATTTCACACTTTTGTTGATTACACCGTCAAAACGGCATAAAAAAAGAGCCCAATGGCTCAGATGTTAAAAATATTAAATAAGTAATTGTTATTGATTATTTATAATTCTGCGATATTTCCTTTGTTTCTAAGATTTATAAGAAGGTATCGTTTTATTCACTCCATGCTGTGGAGGGAAGTCGATCACTTGCTCTTTTAATGAGACTTTTTTTGAAATTTTGTCAATGAACGGGATTTTTACATGCAAGCCTGTTGACCATGTTACATGATATGTTCCGAGTCTTTCAATTACATATGCGTGTGCCTGCGGTACTACTTTGACATTGCTTACGATTACTATAAGCAGGATTAAAAGGATAATTCCTAAAATAATAAGTCCTAACATTATTTACCTCTCATTCTGATATTGGTTCTACTATGAGCTTGACGCCCTCTATTGCGAGAATCTTGATTTTTGTTCCTTTTGAAAGCGGTGCTTTGTCGGACTTTACTGTCCAAGTTTCCGCACCGACCTTTGCCTGTGCTGTTTCGTCGATATCGGTTAAATCTGTGAGCATAAACCCGACTTGACCAATGTGGCGGTCTGCGTTTGTTCCCGTTGTCTTGTTACGCTTTTTAAAGCGTTTTACAAGCGGTCGTGTCACGATAAGCGAAACAAGTGACACAACAAGGAACACCGCCGACTGGATTGTTATGTCGCTTGTAAATATAGTTGTTATTGCGGCACAAACCGAGCCGAGAACGAACCATATTGATACAAGCTGTGTTGTAAAGCCTTCGCAAAGCAACATGAATATTGCAAAGACTACCCAAACTATCGGCATATACTGCTCCATAGAGCTGTCACCCTCCTTTTCGCATAATTTTAACACAATATTATATATTAGTCAAACTATTTTATTGCTATTTTATGCATTCTCAACCGAACCTTTTCATCATTCAAAACAGTCTGTCTTATATTATGTTTTGAGGTTTACTTGTATTCTATTCAAGCATTAAAAAGGAGGCTCTTTCGAGCCTCCTTACCGCAAATGTTCTACCCTACCTTATTGTAAAAAGTGTCTTAGTAAGTTAATTGATGTTATATATTTTTGCGTAGTAAGCCTTGACAAAGGCATCAACCATGTTGACAATTAGGCAAACTGCAATTAAATACTCAAAAAATGCAATAAAGTCATTAAATGTAGCTGTGCTAAGACCACCATTTTGACCTAAAAGGCTAATAAGAGGCTTTATAGCAATGGTAAGAGCACCTGCTATCATTCCTGCAGGAAACGATCTTCCATTGTGAACTATCTCCTCAATTTTTGGCAACTTTTTTTCAAACAAATACTTTACATAGATAAAATAACAAAGAACATATATTGCAATCTTAAATATAGCATATATCGCATTAAAAGCAATAAACTCAAACGCAAAAAAACACGAAAGCAAAAATAATATTATAGAAACATAAAAGTAAGTTATAGCACTATTTAGTATTACACTCCACTTTGTTTTGTAATGATACACAAATACAGTTACAATTGACATAATACAAGACAAAATTCCTGCAGTTATAAGAAATGGTACTACACGGTCATCAAAAAATGAAAAGCCTTCAAGTGGGTGAGCTTGCATTGTAAAAATTTGAAGTGTTATAACTGATACCATTAAAAAGTTGTATGCAAAATAGCTTAACATTTTAAATATTAAGTCAGGAATTCGCATTGATAAATATCTGAGATTCACAAATGTTTTAATCTTGCTATAGCTATATGTTTTAATATCAATATTCATAATCATCTATGCTACCTTTTAATACCAAGATTTTATATGTTCTCTTCCTGTTTTTTCATTCCATTCAATTCCATCAACTAGTACGGAAACTCTTTCGAGCCTCCTTACCGCAAATGTTCTACCACATTTTAGTATTGTAAAAAATGATTTGTTGTAAATTTATTGTGACAAATTATTTACAAATTATAATTTTGTGATTATCAGCAGTTACAACATAGTTACTAAAGTTATTAATACAAGTATAGTAATGATAATCTTTTTCGCTCAATGTTGGGATAGAATCAGCTACTATGCTAAAATGAGAATTTTTATTATCGCTCACATTCATTTCACCAAAATTATTGGAATTGATAATAACATAAAAATCATTTGTATCAAGATATCTTCTCACCAATACTCTGCATTCCTTAGTATCTATATCAGCTAACATATGCGTCGGATTATTTGGAGCGAATTGATAACCTTTGTCTGTTTTAGAGTAATAATACACCCTATTATTGCCCACGCACATTACTGAATTTTCACCCTCAATAACGGCATTTAAATTATCATTTTTATTAAAAGCAGTGAATATTTCCTCAACGGAATTATAATATACATTTGAATGCACGGGAAAAGGTACATTACATGCTAAATAAAAACACAATTCAGCTACTATAAATGCACTAATAATCAAAGTAGGGACTTTATGCTTAATTTTTAGTTTGATAATTATGCAAGCAACAATCAAGTATAATAAAACAATTCCTATGATAACAAATATTAATATTGTAGAAACCACAAACATCATCCTCCTAATGCAGGTATTAAAACTTTAAACACAGTACCTGCACCAACAATGCTGGGTATCGATGATGCAGCATACATCAGCATACTACTAGTAACAGAATTAGAACTACTTCCCAAATATACAGTTGTACCAGTCGAATTATCCCATTTCGTAAAACCAACTTCTGTTTCTGTCACAAAATTATTGCATTTTTTGTAGGAAATATACATTGAGATATCACCGTTAATTTTAGCATAACTGAAACCAACACCATCACTACCAAAACTCATACTTATATCAAGAGATAACGACTTAACGCCAAAGGTGTGTGTTATGCCAGAGTTCCTATTACCATAGTTATCACTATAGCTATACAAATCTTGATTATAGTATGCTGTAGGCGAACCCAACGAATATGTATGAGTCGATATATTGGTGGTAGTTTTTCCCCCGCATCTAAAATTCACTGGTGCATAATCAGAATTAATCAGTTTAGTTTCACTGATATGTGATACAGATGTAGAACTATTTGAACCCATCCATGGGCAAATCGCAGCCATTGCTGTTAACGCACTTTCAACTACAGTTGCAGCAATATCCGAAAACCAACTATCTCCACCCGTATCAGCACGACTTACAGGATTATTACCACAATATGCAAAAGTATTTCCGTCAAGAATAGATGTACCTGACTGGAAATAACCATCGGCATTGATAAAACGGTGAGTTACGGCATCATAGTAACGGCTCATCAGGTAGTAAAGACCTGTTTCTGTGTCCTGATAATAACCTCTGTAACGGAACGGATTCAGGTTACCGATATGGTTCAGGTTTGTAATTACATTGCCGTTATTATCGGTTATAGAAATCACATTGCCCCAAGCGTCATATTCATAATGTGATTTGAGTTCGCCTGCTCCGTTGTAAATTCCGACAATATCGCCACGGGAATTATGGGTGTAGTAGTATGAATACTCGGTATCGCCGTCAGTCAGGGTGTGTATCTGACATTATACAAAATTCCGTTTGCATCATATGAATAGTAGAATTTTGCATCGCCACGAGTTTCATACATAAGCTGTCCGTTAAGATAAGCATATGTGTATTTTACTCCGTTTACGGTTTTAGTTGTACGAACACTGTCGCTGTCATAGCCATAGCTTATGCTTGTATCACCATTTGTGAGTGTTGCAAGCTGTCTGCCGTTTTTCCATGTCATTGACATTCCGTCACGGTATGTAAGCGGATTGCCGATTTCATCGTAGGTTATGTTCTGACCGTTATATGATGTGAGAACATCTCCCCAATTTGAATTGTTGTATTCATACGCATTGCTTGTTGTACCGTTTGAATCGGTAACAGTTTCGGATATAAGGTTACCGCCGGCATCGTAAGTATAGTTATAAACTTTGCCGTTCAGCTTATCATTTACGCTAACAAGCTGATTCATCATATCGTAACCGTAATGATACTGTAAAACTCCGTCTTTGGTAACATCTGTAATATTACTATGTGCATCATACTTTTTGTGTCAACGGAGGCTCTTTCGAGCCTCCGTTCAGCAAAGGTTCTACCCTTACAATTTCACTATTTAATTGGTTAACAAATCAACCAACTATTCGTTATAAACAATTTTTCAATGAATACGCCTAATATATCTAATTAAAAAAAATCAGAATGAAATTGTGGATTAAGGTTATTAAATCCTGAAAGCACATCTGCCAAGCTTATATCTATATTCATGCAAAACAAATTATAAACAGCTACGCCTATTCCACTCAGCAACAAAAAAATGCTAAAATATTTAAAATATCGCACAAAATATTGACTGTAATTTTTAGTTCTACTTAAAGAATTGCTTTTTATTGCAAAATCCATATTTTTATTCTTTAAGATTGAAGACAAATACAATAAACTTTTTGATGTAAAAGAAAATAAGAATAGCGTGCCAATGCTATTTTGAATGCCAAAACTATTAGCAAAACCTAGGAAAGGTAAATTATAAAAAGTATAAAACACTATAAAAAAAGCAAATGTACCAACAGCGTTTGTAATTTTAACATCCTTTATTTTCAATGAAAAAATTTCTGATAATAACACAACACAAAGAGAAACAATCAAAATAGCAATTGATAATGGAGATATTTCTGTTATTTTAAATATACACAATAAAAAAGCAGCTAACATCCCTAAAAAGAGCGTAATAATATCTATCAAAAGTATTTTTTTATTCATAATTATCCCCATATTTCACAAAATCTATTATAAATATAATCTAAATTCCATCCAAAGCCTACAGAACCACCAAATCCAAAATATCCTCCAATTGAAAAGCCCAATTTATGAGATGAACCATAATTTTCATACTCATTGTCAGATCCAATTTCATAGTATTTAGTATCCTGTACTCCAAATAAGTCCCAACCGCATACACCTGCAGAAACTTCCACGCTATCTGTCTCACTAAATGAAAAACCTTGTTCATCAAAATGAACATTTAGAAGTGCGTGTTTTCCAACAGCTTCTATTGAAAACACATCAGTTACATTAACACCAAATCCTACTCCAAAGTCTGCATCAACTTCTAAACTACAAAATATAGCTCCAAAAGAATCTGCCACCTTATTCCAAGTGTTGTAGTCTTGTTTTTTTGTAGAAGGTGTCGTATAAGAACTAATAACGAAACTGTGTGAGGTATTCGAGGGAGCATTTGATCCGTAACCCTTACAAACATTACAAAAACCCGGGACACCCGGAACTGATTCTTTAATCTTCCAAGTATGTCCCTGCCGATGTGTAATTAGGAACTTTGCAGGCGCCTAATGGATCAACATTGAGAACTGGATTATTACCACAATAAGCAAAAGTATTAGCATCTAAAATGCTTCCGCCTGACTGGAAATAGCCGTCGGCATTTATAAAGCGGTGGGTTATTGGGTCATAGTAACGGCTCATCAGGTAGTAAAGACCTGTTTCTGTGTCCTGATAATAACCTCTGTAACGGAACGGATTCAAATTACCGATATGGTTCGGGTTTGTAATTGCATTTCCGTTATTATCGGTTATAGAAATCACATTACCCCAAGCGTCATATTCATAATGTGCTTTGAGTTCGCCTGCTCCGTTGTAAATTCCGACAATATCGCCACGGGAATTGTGGGTGTAGTAGTAGGAATACTCGGTACCGCCGTCAGTCAAAGTGTATCTGACATTATACAAAATTCCGTTTGCATCGTATGAATAATAGAACTTTGCGTCGCCACGAGTTTCATACATAAGCTGTCCGTTAAGATAAGCATATGTGTATTTTACTCCGTTTACGGTTTTAGTTGTACGAACACTGTCGCTGTCATAGCCATAGCTTATGCTTGTATCACCATTTGTGAGTGTTGCAAGCTGTCTGCCGTTTTTCCATGTCATTGACATTCCGTCACGGTATGTCAGAGGGTTGCCGTTTGCATCGTATGAAATATTACTGCCGTTAACCTTTGTCAGCTTATCCTTCCAGCTTGTATCGGTGTACTTGTATGTATTACCATGCTGTGTTCCTGTCGGATAACCGTAGTTTGGATCAAGAACCTGTTCATATTTATTTTGCAGGTTTCCTGCCCCGTCACAAGGAAATAGTTACAAAAGTTCTTACTTTAGTTGTTGATGAGGCTCTAAGAACCTCATCAACAACTAAAACGCAGTTTGTTTTACAACTTTTTGCAGAAATTAACCTGTTTTTTTATTTTTCAGTGTACTTCGCAGAATCCGCTATCTTGTCTAAAATCTTACTATCCACTGCTTTTCCGTAAGTGTACAATGTGATGACATTATCTTGATTGTAAAATTCTATATAATCTTCAACCTGTGATTTCCCGTCAAAAGAAACTAATGCCTCACCTATCATTGTTCCCAATGAATTCACAGAGCTATTAATACTTACAGCGTTGAAAAAGTTATTACTGCAAATGTTATCCTCTGTCGTGTTATCGTCAATTTTTATTGAATCGCCTATCTGAAAACAATCACCTACTCTACTTTGAAATAAAAAGATCTGTCTATTATCACTTTTATCGCAGAAATACAATAAGCCATTTTTCTCTCCCTATTCCCAGTTATCAGGTACTTTAAATGACATTGTACTATTGACACGCACCTCTTTCCATCCAAAGTATAAATGAAAATCTAAAGTTTCAGAAATTATCGATACAAGTAAATAAATCAGAATAATAAAAAATAATATTATCGTTGTAGCGATAGCTTGTTTATATTTTTTAACTAATTTCATGATCATATTTTCTCATCACCCCAATCAATTTTAGGTTCAAAAATCCAAGCATTCGAATCATATCCAGAGTTTTTCTTATCTGTAGAGCCTAAGTCAGCAGGATTAGCATGATTAACAAGTATTCCCAAGTAATAAGCCCTATAATGCCATGATATTTCAGAATTAATTCCCGGAATCGTCCTTCCTTTTAAATATTTCTTCTTATATTTTTTATTTATACTTTTAATTGCTTTAAATATAGCTTCCGCAACAATTCTCATTATAACCATAAACAAACGCAAATGCAATATAATTTACAATTTCATTTGTTTTTTCAGGAGTTACAGAAAGTGATACCTGCTGGTAACCGTCCGTGTTTGCACTAAAGTTTTGATAATGGAACTCAGGTGTACTGCTGTTATTGTAATAAATATTAAGTGCAATACCAAATGTTCTGTTTTCGTTTGAAAGCGGAACTGAATTTGACTTTGCTGTACCGTTAATTTTAAACAATACTCCCGCTCTGCCTACTTTGATATTCTGATAGATATACTTGTTACCCAAAGAGTTATCATCAGTGCAAAATCTGTAAAGAATGCGGTATTATCTTCGCTTGTAGGGTTTTCAACCTTTAGTGAAGTTGTTCCGAGATACTGATAGTAACCGTCCTCTTCTGTTGCAGGTGAATTATCGACTGTTACTTTACCGTTTGTGTAGGTGAATTTATGTGTCGGCAGGGATTTCATATAGCTGTCGGACACACCCGAAATTGAAATTTGACATAGCACCAAAGAGCAATCAGATAAGACATATGCTACCTGAATGTTTGTTACTACACTCCTAATTGTGGCAACTTACAAATTTCAAGTTCAATTTTCATGGTATTAAAAGATTTGTTTAAACTTCCTATTGCAATTTGCGAATTTTTTATGATTTTAAAAAACTTACACACTTTTCTTGACAAAGCCGTAATAAAAACAGCATTACAACTTCACAAACACAATCAAAGGCACAGCTGAACGGATTTTTCCGTAAGCTGTGCCTTGTTCTTAGTTGTGTATCACTTGCTCTTTTACAATTTTTGTTGCTTATAAATTTCATACATTCTTATTTTTCGGCTTTCCGCAACTATTGACATTGAGCCTATTTAGTTTACAATTCGAGGGAATTTACATTCAGCAAGAACTCATAAAGCCCGAGATGAAGTATTCCGTCCTCGTCCGTCCAAGACTTCATTGAAGTTTTGCTGATAATAATCTTTTTAAAGAAATCCTTTGTATTCTTCAAAGGTCTGAGTTCGGTTTCAAGTTTAGTTACTGCTTGTCGGTGTTTTTATGTTTATGAAGTTTTAATTCTGTCAAATTTAAAAGCACGGTTATAATACTAATCAAAAATATTATTGTCAGCCACAGTGACGCTGTAAATGTTCTTGAGAACAGATTTACGAGCATTTGATTTCCTGTTAGACTTTGAGAGTTTAGTGTTTGTGCATTATCGACAAGCACATTCAGGTAATTTGAAAGGTCAAAAATGTTATCATTCGGTATATATTTTGAGGGGATAAAAATGCTGAAATCACAAATATTAAACACAATCAAAAGCACGGCAGGTATTCCTGCAAAAACAAGCACAAGGGCAACATATTTTAGCGGAATATTTTTTAACGATTTCAGAAAGTAGTTTAATTTGAGATTTTCTTTTATCTCCTCAAAAAATTTTCTACTGAACCTATACCACAACTTCAATGCAATAATGCTAAATCCGATAAATATTGCAAGGTATAAAATATGTTCAAATGACGAGAGCGTTTGGTTTTTATCATTCAGATTAACCGAATAATACTGTGGCAAATCCATTTGCTCAACAATTGCTCCCGTATATACCGAGTTATCGTAAACAATCATATCAACCGTTCTGTCACCATAATTTTCGGATGTTGTATATGGAACATACACCCTCTGTTTGTCATCAGCAGAAAACTTATTTATTAAACTTTCGTTTTCGCATATCACACCGCAAATTGTATATTGATTTCCGTCAATGCAAATCTTTTTACCGACTGCATCTGTTGTAAAAAACAGTTTGAGAGCAAGAGAACTTCCGATTATTGCAACCTTATCTCTGTTATCTATGTTTTTGGACGAAATATTTTCGCCGTTAATTTCGGTCTTATAATCCGAAAACCAGTTTTCATTCACAAGTACCGTAGTTACGGTTTCTTCCTTAACTTTTGTTTCTTTACCCTCGGAACAAAAAGCTATGCCTTTGTCAGTAATCCGTTCAAACAGCTTTTCAAGTTCAGAAACCGTTTTTGGAGCAGTTTCGGAATTTTTATCATAAGTTAATTGAGTAACATCAGGTAATTGCCCTTTTGCATTTTCAATAATTATAATATTCGCAATAAAAACGCTCACAGTCAGCAACAGCAGTAACAGAAACGAAACAATTTTTCTTTTGCTCACACTGTTTCCTCCTCAATATAAACACTTGAACCGTTTTCTATACTCTTGGTTGTTTTATATACAACTTGACTGTCGCCAAAAAGTGAGTCCGATGTCACCTCGCAATACAGCTCGTCACTGTTACATATATCCACCGAAACCTCTTCAACTGTTGCATCACCGTTTTCGGTTTTATTTATAACAAATACTATTCCCGTATTGCCTGCCCCATCCACCGATGAAACAGGCAAAAGATAATGTGTTTTCATATCATTTGAACCTGCGGTATCGTCAATTACACCTGTTTGAACCGAAACCACTTTGACCTTTGGAAGAAGCATATTATTGATTGTTTTTGAAAAATATGTAAGTAATGCAATCACAATAAAAAATACAATTGAAAATTTCAACACTACGCTCTTTAGCTTATCTTTTTTCATAAAAACCTCTCTCCTATCCCTTATCAGTTCCGACAAACGGCGAATCAATATCCCTGTGTCCGTAAAGATAAATAAGCAATGCAGGAATCATAAATATAACTCCGCAGGCAAATATTATGCCGTAATCCGAACTACCGACATCAGTAAGCGTTACGGAAAGCGGATACATACCCACATTATCAAAATAAATCAGCGGTTGTTCAACTACATTCCAATTATCAATAAAGCAGAGCAACGCAAGTGTTATGAGTCCGCCCTTAATCTGAGGAAGAATAATATTAGTAAATATCTTCAAATATGACGCACCGTCAACTCTTGCCGCCTCAATTGCGGAATCGGGAATGTATTTTATACTTTGCCTCAAAAGACAAATTCCGAATGCAGAAAAAGTTCCGGGTAAAATTACCGCAAGAAAATTATTCAGCAAATTCATATTTTCAAGAATCATATAATCAGGCACAAGTGTTACCTGCAACGGCAGAATGAGCAAAATTATGTATATGAAAAACAGCTTGTCCCTGAACGGGAATTTCAATTTTGCAAAAGCAAAAGCCGCCAATGATGATACTGCAACCTGACCGATTACTGTCGGAAAAGTACAAATAACCGAATTCCAGAACTTCAACAAATATTCGGGTTTTCTGAAAAGAGTCTGATAAAACTGCTCAAAAGTTGCCATATTCGGAATCATATTGAGTTCTTTATATTTTCCGTCAGAAAAATTGAGCATTTCGCTTACCTGTGAACCTGTCATAAATGAACAAGCAAGCATATAAATGACAGGAAACAAAAACAGCACAGTTACAGCAATCAGCAAAATATATTTTAGTATTTTCATAACCGTATCTTTCATAACAAACCTCTCAAGAATAGCTGTGTTTCCTTTCAAAGCAGAAGAAAATAAACAGCACAATAATTATAAACAGCGATAAGACAATTGATGCCGCCGACAATCTTGGATAGTTAAGATTGTAATAATTGTTGTTGATGAAATTCTGCAAAAAATACACATTGGTGTTTGGATAATCGCCAAACAAAGCAAATACCTCACGGAAAATTTTAAATGAATAAATAAGCTCCATCAGAAAAACAAAAAATGTAGTTGGCGCAATCATAGGTATAGTAATTTTAGTTACAAGCTGATGTGTTTTTGCACCGTCAAGCCTTGCGCTTTCGTAGAGAGATTGCGAAACATTGGCAATACCTGCCGTAAAAAGAATCACACAAAATCCGCAGTACTTCCACACATAAATAAAAACGATCATCACCATAGACCATTCCGAATTAAAAAATTCAACAGTATTAAATCCAAGTGAATTAAGTAATCCGTTGATTGCACCGTAATCATCAAAAACTAATTGCCACACGCAAATCAGAGATGCAATCGGAACTACAACAGGAATAAGCAATGCACTTCTGAAAAAGGAAGATATTTTATTAAAAGAATTAAGAAACAACGCTATCAAAAACGAAATCACCATTAACAATGGTATTGCCGTAACTGTAAATATACCCGTGTTTTTAAGTGCAAGCAAAAATGTATTATTTTGAAAAAGCTGTATGTAATTTTCTATGCCCACAAAAGTATCGCCGACATATAGGCTTTTTATAAAACAAATTATGTACGGCACAACGTAAAAAACCGCTATTCCTAAAAAAGACGGCAGGATAAACAGATATGCCGCTATATGCTCTTTTTGTTTTCTTGTTAATTTAGATTTTCTCATAATTCATTCCTATTCAGTTAAATAAATTTCAGTTGCCGATGTAAGCTGACGAATAAACTTATCCTTTGATATACCTTTATTTATATAATCATCAACTATGTCACCGATAACATTGTCATTATAATATGAATGTGACACATCTTGATACAAAGTGCAAGCGTTTACATTATCGGCAATGTCAATGTATGCTTTCATAAAATCGTTGTCAATCCCGATAATTTTTCCGTCATCATCAGCTTGTTTTGAGGCACTATATTTTGCCTGTTCAAATGCCTTTTTGTTGACCGGAAAAGATATGTTTGCAGAATATGAAACTCCTTTTGCCCCGCACATTTTAGTTTGAACATCATCAGAAAGTGCAAATTTAAGAAAAGCATACGCTTGCTTTTCAAAATGTGTATTGCTGTTTATTCCAAATCCAACCTGAACAAATGCGGAATAATCATTATCCGACTTAACCAATCCTCTGCAAATCACAGGTGTTTCATTCTCCGATTTATAATACGCATATTTTCTTACCATTAGTGATAATGAACGGTTTATGTAAAGGTCATCAAATATGAAGTCAGGAAAATCTTCTTTTGAAGCATTCAGCAATCTACACATTGTGTCAAGTTTACTTTTGAAATCATCGCTTTCAAAATATGTGACTTTATTTTCAAAATCAACATAGTTATTTATAAATCGGTTAAATAATTGCATAGGATAATTAAACATAGAATTTGTGTCATTGTAACCGCTTATAAAACCAAAATTTGCCTTTTCATTACTGAACGAAGAAAATTTTTCGGAAAGATTTTTATATGTCAAAACAGTATGGTTATCACAGAAAATATTGAACTTTTTCAACTTTTCCTGTGTTGAAACAAATACATCAGTCCCGTAAAACAGCGGTACAATATACCGTTTTCCGTTATAAATTCCGCACTTCATTATTGCACTGTTAAAATTATTAAAGTCTATTTTATCCGCTTGTGTGTTGTTATCGCAAAGCTTATTTACATCAAGAAATGTGCCGTTGTTTAATAGCTTTTCAAACGGTAATTTCTGATTGATTGAAATAATGTCGGGACCTTTTCCGGCCATAAGCTCAGTTGACAACTTTGTGTTTATTTCATCTTCCGAAGCAAATTTTTGAACAGCAATCTGATATGATTTATCATAATTTTGCAGGCAATAATTATTGTATATTTTTATCAGATCACAAAAATCATCACTGTCATTAGATGTGTAATAGATCATTCTATTTTTCACATCACCAAAATTTTCGCTTTCGGTACACCCCACAAAATTCATAATCACGATTAAAACAAGCAAAAACAAACTGACAACCGATTTCTTCATCTCCACCCCACCTTTCGGCACAATCCACTTCATATACCCTCATTCATTCTGTTAAATAAATTTCCGTAGCAGCCGAGAGCTGACGAATAAATTTATCCTTTGATATACCTTTATTTATATAATTGTCAACAATCTCACCGATAACATTGTCATTATAATATGAATGTGACACATCTTGATACAAGGTGCAAGCGTTTACATTATCGGCAATGTCAATGTATGCTTTCATAAAATCGTTGTCAATTCCGATAATTTTATTGTTATCATCCGTTCTTGAGCCGGCAACAAGCTTGGCATTATCGTAAACAGACATATTCACAGGAAAACTCAAACTTCCTGATGCTGTTGCACCAATTTCTTGAATTTCATCACTAAGAGTATATTTTATAAACGCAAGTGCTTGCTCCTTTAGTTGCGTATTATTATTAATTGCATATCCAACCTGTATGTGTGCGGAATTAACATCTTTGTTTTTTGTCAATCCACGAAAGACTACAGGTGTTTCATTTATAGATTGATAATAAGAATAATTTCCTGCCATCAACGGAAATGACCGATTTATATACAATCCGTCAAACAATTCATTTGTATTGTTTTTTTGAGAAATCGTCAACATCTGCATCATTACATCTAAATTATCTTTAAATTCATCGGTATCAAAATACACAGCTTTATTTTCAAAATCAACATAGCTGTTTAAAAATCTGCAAAAGAGTTGCATTGGATAATCAAACCACAAAAAATCCGACAATTCATTAGATACAAATGAATAGCCTTCATCATTTAAAAAATAATTTTCAAATACATCTGAAAAATTACTGTATGTCAAAGAAAAGCCGTTATTTTCTTTGATATCGAAATTTTTCAATCTTTCTTCTGTAGATACCAATACATCAACTCCATAAAACAGCGGTACAATATATAAACCGTTATCATAAACTCCTGCGTTGAGTATGTTAACGTTATAATCATCAAGATTTATTGCATTTGAAGAATTATCATCTTTTAACAAATGATAAATATTCATTAATGAACGGCTTTCAATTAATTTTTCAAAAGGCAATTTTTGACTAAGTGAAATAATATCAGGTCCACTTCCTGCCATAATTTCAGTTGATATCTGCGTTGACATTTCTTGTTCAGAATCAAATTTAACTATCTCAACTTGGAAAGACGGATTATTACTGTTTATGCAGTATTTATTGTATTTTTCTATAATCCAAGACAGAGAGTCTTCATCATTTAATGTGTAATAAACAAGATGATTTTGTTCGCTGTTATTTTTTATTGCACAACTTGAAAATGAAGTAATTGTTATAACACTTAAAAGTATAGCTATTATGGCTTTAATAGATTCATGCGGTTTAAATAAAAAGCGTGTGAACATAATTACATTTTATCCTTAGTCTATTCCGTTAAATAAATTTCTGTTGCCGCCGAGAGCTGACGAATAAATTTATCTTTTGAAAAATCTCCTTTTAAATATTTATCAACTATATCACCAATTACTGACGAGTTGTAATAGGTGGTTTTTAAATTTTTATAATTATATAAGGTACACCCGCTTATATCATCAATTATACCCAAATAATCTTTCCAAAATATTGAATCCACATTTTCTGAAAATTCTTTTTCTTCTTCATCAAATTCTCCGTCTTCGTTGTAATCCCACTCCTCGCCAGTTTCAACTTCAACAGCATAGTCAAAAGCTTTATTATTCACCGGCAACGATATTTCATTTGTGCCTGAAAATCCCTTATCGCTCCTACTTCCGCACCAATATTCTTGAACATCTTCACTTAAACAATATTCAATAAATCTTAATGCCTTATCTTTTTTATCTGAATTTTGATTTATAGCTATTCCGCACTCAACATAAGCTGTTATTTTATTCTCATAGCTAAAATTTGGCAAAATAGCAGGAGTTTTGTTTTGTAAAAAAATATTGTAATAAGCTGTTTTTACACCTCCTATTGTACCGCCAAAAAGTAACTTAGGAGTAGACAATATACAACCATTGTTTTCTGAATTATATAAATTATAGTATACATTCTCGTTGGTGTTATCATTATTTATCAACTTCTTAATATAATCTATATTTTCCAAAAAGCTATTGGTGTCAAAGTTTGTTGTTTTATTATCAAAATTTACATAGCTATCTATAAATGAATACAAAAGACTATAGTTATCACTTTCATTTCCAAAAAGCGAACAGGAAACTTTTTCTTGTGAAAGTTGTTTAGATAATTCTTTATAGGAAAAATCAGAAAAATTTAAATCATATTCTTTTAATTTTTCTTGAGTAGAAATAAATATATTGGGACAATAGAAAAAAGGCACAAAATACCGTTTTCTGTTAACTATTCCCGATTCCATTACTTTTGTGTTATAATCATTAAAGTCGATATTAGAACCATATGTATTTATAAGCTCGTCAACATCCGCAAATGCGTGATTTTCAATAAGTTTTTCAAATGGCAATGGTTGATCTAACGAAATAATATCCGGTCCATCGCCTGACATAATTTCCGTTGCCATTATTGTGTACATTTCATCTAACGAATCATACTCTACAATTTCTATTTGATAGGACTCATCGTAATGCTTTTTACAATACTTATTATACCTTTCAATAATATCGCAAATAACATCCTCATTATATGCACAATATGTAAGCTTTGAGGAATTGCTTGAAGCTGTGCTTTCACCACATCCGCTGAAAGCAAACACTGTAATAATAAATTGTAATGTTAAAATTATCGCAATTTTATTTTTCATAATGATTCGCCTTGTGATTTTTTATATGTCTTAACATAATTCTAAATTATTAATCTGTAGTCCATCTGAATTTTTATTACTTAAATCAACAATAACACTCTACTTGTTAATTCATACGGATAAGTAGCGAAATTAATATGCACTGAGTTAAATTCACTTCATTAACAATTGAAAGTAACATATAAACCCTTTGCATGGTCAAAAACTACTACAGTATCACCCTTAACTTTAGTTATAACTACATAATGCAATATGGAATCATCAATTATCACGTGTGCAATTGCAGGTATAGGTAATTTAGAGGTTAATGATTCCTTATCAGCTTCATTCTGTTAAATAAATTTCCGTTGCCGCCGAGAGCTGACGAATAAACTTTTCTTTTGAAATATCTCCGTTTAAGTAATCGTTCACAATATCTCCGATAACCGAGGAGTTGTAATAAGTATTTTCAAATTCCAGATAATCATATAAAGTACAACTGCTTATACTGTTAATCATATCTAAATATTCATTAAAAAACTTAGTTTTTATTTCATCTGAATATTCTTCCTCAGATTTCTCATACTCTCCATCATCATTAATATCATATACACGCTTTGACGTATGGTCGATTACATATTCAAAAGCAGCTTTATTTACAGGCAGTGCCCTTACCACTATTGATGGTGATGAACTGCTTTCACTCCATAATTTTTGAATATCATAACTTAAAACATATTGAATAAAATCCAATGCTTTTTCTTTGTTATTTGAATTATTATTCAATGCAATACCACATTGAACAAATGCTGATACTGCATTCGCCTTTTTATTGTAGTTCGGAATAATAACCGGCGTGCTGTTATTATTATAAATATAAAAATAAGAATTTAGCGTACTCATCATAGAACCGTCGAAAGATAATTGTGAAGTACGAAACAAATAATTACCTATTATATCCCATGTAGTTCCTTCTTTTCTTGAATTATCATTCCTAATCATTTTTCCAATATAATCTAAGCTCTCGGTAAATTCATCGCTTGAAAATTCTGTAGTTTTATTATAAAAATCCACATATTCATTAACATAGGAAAGGAAGAACTTATATGTTTCATCTTTATTTCCAAAAAGCGCATAACTATGGTCTTTGTCAGATAACCGTATCTCTAACTCTTTAAATGAAAAGTTAGTATTTTCCAGATTATATTTATCTAATATTTCCTGAGTTGTTATAAGTATATTGGGGCAATAAGCTATAGGTATAATATATCGCTTTCCATTGTAAATTCCGCAATCCATTATTGTTGAATTATAGTCATCAAAATCTATATCGGATTTGTATAATTCCGCAAGCTCATCTATATCCGCAAATGAACCGTTATCAATCAGCTTTTCAAAAGGTAATTTTTGATTCAATGAAATTATGTCGGGTCCTTTCCCCGCCATTATCTCCGTTGATATTTTTGTAAGCATAGTATCTTCCGAATCAAATTCCACGATTTCAATTTGATAGGACTCATCAAGGTTTTTAAGACAATAATTATTATATTTTTGTATCAATTCTACACAAACCGAATCTTCATTGTTTATGGTATAATATTTTAATTTTTCGTTACTTTTGATTTTGTATTCATCACAAGAAGTAAGACTCAATAACATAGCACATAAAATTGCTAAAATTATACTATTTGAAAACACTTTTTTCATAATGATTCACCTTGTGATTTTTTATATGTCTTAGCATAATTCTAAATCATTAATCTGTAGTCTATCTGAATTTTTATTATTTAAATCAACAATAACGCTCTACTTGTTAATTCATACGGATAAGTAGCGAAATTAATATGCACTGAGTTAAATTCACTTCATTAATAATTGAAAGTAACATATAAAACCTTTGCAATTCCTTTTGCAGGGTCGGAAACTACTACAGTATCACCCTTAACTTTAGTTATAACTACATAATGCAATAAGGAATCGTCAATTATCACGTGTGCAATTGCAGGCAAAGGCAATTTATTAGTTAACACACTTTTATCCGCTTCAACAACTTTTTGCTGAAAACCAAAATGCTCAATTACCTTTACTAGTCCGTGTGCATTGGTACCTTGGCGGTCAGTACCTGCAATATCACGAATTTTTGCTATTGTAACTTTTAAACCGTATTTTCTAAAAATTGCGGCCTGACAAGCCAGACCGCAATCTGTTTCATCGTTTTGTAATATACATTTAAATCTAATCATAATATACCAGTTCATTCTGTTAAATAAATTTCCGTTGCCGCTGTGAGCTGACGAAGTAGCTTTTCTTTGTTTACTGCTATGCAGATTTTGGATATGTATAATCAGGTATTATATAATTATAAAAATATTACAAACGTTTGAAACAAGAATTTGATAACACAAAAACAAATATACTACTTATCAATATAAAAATATATGGACATATTATGTCCATGGTGCTGCTTGGAATATCAGATGAAAGCATATTAATAAACTTAAGAAAGTCAATATTGGCAGTCATGCAAAATATTTCGTAACACACACTGATAATAAAAGGAATTGCTATATTTTTTAAAATTATAGATATTGAAAAACTAATACTAAAAAAAGCAAATGTCTGAACAAAAAATATAAAAATATAATTGAAATAATTAAAATTTAGTATTATACAATATAAACCAAGCAATACACATATATGCAGGAAATAAAAAACAAACACAAGGAAAAGTTCAACTATAAGACTTTTTTTATAAACAAGCAATAGTTCTCTGATCCTGCCCTCTACATACTCTCTGAAACCAAATAAAGTCCACCATACAGCAAAAAATGGGCAAAAAATTTGTAACATTATGTATGTTGAAAAATAACATTGTTCGGGTGAATATCCTTTAGCAAAATCCAAATATGTTAAAAAAGGAAGTACAAGAAATAAAAAAACAACAGGTACAATATAGAGAATTCCCATTCCTTTAAGTGTTAATTGTATTAATGAAAGGCGGTTTATATATCTTTTAAGGCACATAAATATCCATCCTCTATATCAGCGTTAATACTCACTCCCTGCTCAATAAAATTACTTGAGAGAACGATTATATAATTTTTATTATCCTTACTGATTCTGTCTTTAACATAATAATTTCCCTCTAAATTATTTTCATATTCTTCGTCTAAAAGAAAAACTTTTTCATTTCCGATGGAAGTAATATCGCTGCAAGTTCCCTGAACAACATTTCTTCCCTCATTAATTATAACAATCTCATCACATATTGATTTTACGTCCGAAACAATGTGAGTAGAAATAATAATAGTTTTATCATTTTTTATTTTCCTTAAAAGAGATTTAAATCTTACTCTCTCCTCAGGATCAAGACCTGCAGTCGGTTCATCAAACAAAACAATTTCAGGATTTCCCATTATAGCTTGTGCTATTCCCAATCGTCGAACCATACCTCCTGACAGCGAACCCACTTTGTTTTTTATTTTATCACTTAGGTTGACCAAATCAATGCAATATCTGATTTCATTGTCTTGATTTGACTTAGGTATTTTCTTTAATGTGGCAAAATATCTCATAGTTTCATATACAGTCAATGACTTCATAGCACCAAACTGCTGAGGCAAATATCCTATATTTTCACAATCGCACTCAATGCTTCCCTTTTCGGGAGAAAGCAAACCGCATATACATCTCATCATAGTAGTTTTGCCGGAACCGTTTGGTCCAAGCAAGCCATAAATACCGTGCTTAAATTCGCAGGAAAAATCATTTAAAGCTTTTGTTTTCTTAAAAGACTTGGTGCAGTTCTTCAAAATCAGCACAATTATACCTTCTTCCTTGTTAATTATCATTTATACTTTCGGAGTCAACCACGGCTTTTTCTACATATTTAGAATAGCCCTTATCTCTTTGAGCAAGAAGTATTTCAGCAACTTGCTTCTTTGTTTCCTCATCAGTTGCTTTATTAATAAAAACTGTATCATCTCCTAAAAATATTCCATCATAAATACAATTAGAAGAAAGCATTTCATTTGTCTGAATAATAGTATATTCTTTGAGATTTAATTTATTGCTGCTATTGTTATCCAACTCATTAATGTATTTCTGAATTTCGTCTATATATTCTTCATCTATTTTGCTCAATCCCCACCCCTTTACAGTAATTGCATAAATCTTATAAATATAAGACGAATTTGATTTATAAAATCCACTAAAAAGCGTAGGATAGCTTGTAACCCCGACAAAACAATTTTTCTCATTCTTTACCTCATCAAGATTTGAATAAAACTGCCTTGCTGAATCAACTCGAATATTAAATTCTGTTTCGGATTTTATCTCAATCGGATTATATGTGGTATAATCACCCGTAATTTTGTAAAATCCGGGAATAGGGTAATATGCAAAAAAGCCGGGCAGAGAACACGCCTGATAATTACTGTATAATATAGGTGAATAACCGCTGTACTTTATGTTTATAAGTTGCAGGTTTCCGTTCCCTATTACAGTAACATAATCTCCTTCACGATTATATTTTAAAGCATTTCCTTCAATATCAGTTATCTTTAAAACATTGTATCCATGGTACAATGTAAAATTGTAATACTCTAAACCTGTATCAGATAAAGTTATTGATACTTCGGCATCTAATTGTCTGTAAATGCTTAAATCCATATCGTATGATGTAACTTCAAAATCCGGATCTTGGTTCTTTTGCTCATTTTCAGTATAAAACAAATAATCTGACATTGAAATACTGTCAAGCTGAGCTCCCTTTTCAATATGGCTTCCGCCATAAAAGTAGCCAACCAGATTAAATGTTGAAATTAATAGTGTTAATGACAGTAAAACAGCTTTTAATGCGGTTTTCTTTATTTGACAAAGTTTGAAAAACAAAAATGACAGTAGAGAAATCCAGAAAATAATTAAATTCCATCTATAAATTTCAGCATACATACCGTAATCATGGTTTATGTACCACTCTAAATCATTTGGCAGAATATATGCAAGAAAATATTTTGCTTCCCAAAAATTAATTTTGGTAACCTGGCTTAAACCCCCCGGAATAAAGTCAGATGTACTTGACACAAGGAAAATTATAAGCGCCATAAGAGCATATGAAACAATCCTTTTCGTCTTTTGAGCAAAAAAAACGCCAAGTAAAATCGGGATTATTCCACCCAGAAAAACATATAAAAATAAAACTGAAAATATATGATACAAATAACTGTAGTCATTCATTCCGGATGACAAAAATATAACAAAATTAAATACAAATGCGCTAAAGAACTCTAAAGCCGGAATAAACAACAAAACTGTTACAGTACTTGTTAAAATCCTAGTCTTACCATTTTTGTGTGAATACAATGCTTCATCTATATAACAACGCTTATATAGGTAAAAGAATTCATATGATGTAAAACATAATATTACAAATGATAGTAAGCATAATTTTATAGAATTCTTTAAATATATTAATACATCATTATTGAGTGAAAAGCTATAACAACTATATACAAGATTCCCCAAAAAACATACTAACAGTATGATAACCGGAATAAATATTATTTTAGTTTTAAAAAACAATTTTAAATTTTGTTTTATCATTTTTACTCACCCTATTCCTTGTAAGTACGGGTTTACAAGGAAATAATAAATACTAAATTAGATTGCTGTAATTTTACCTGTGGCTGAACAATTCTTACCACCCCACCACCATGAATTCATTTTACCTCTCCATGATGCTTTGGAATTATTTATGACGGTGTATACACCTGATGATGCATTATATCCCGGTTCAGCAAAAACATGTTGCGCCTGTACCCATGTTATAATAGAAACAATATAACATCTTGTTGGCGTTTTGCATGGTAGCCGCCTGCAAATTTGCGTATTACAATGTAAACACAATAGAAAGTCAGACTTTCAATTAATAAATTGAAACACAATCCTAATATCATAACAGTTGCAATATGTATCAATGATGATAAAATAATATTAAAAGCATATTTGTAAATTCCTTTATCTTCGTTTTTTATAAAATCGTTTGAAGCAAAAAACTCTATAATTTTTGAGCCAATCTTTTCCATTACTTTATCTTTTTAAATTTGTCAAGCTTTGCAGGAGCCTTAGGCTGATACATAAAAAAGCCAGTGGATGAATTAGCATTTATTGAGAGTGCTAATGTAAAACTAGCAATAATTGCGGGTGAAATTTTGCAAATAAAATTTTTTATTTTCTTCATAATATCATTCCTCCCTTCGTGAGGATTTTAGCACATATTAAAAGTAAAAACATAATTCTTGCAAAAATGATGTCAAATTTGCTCAAAGTGATGTGATTTCAAAATTATTAAGGTAAAATTTGAAATTTTGCATCTAAAGCAATAACATTTGATGACATTTTTTTGAAATATATGTTATAATTTATTTCAAGGAGGTTTTTCTTTTGAAAGTATTGATTTGTGACGATGATAAATGTATTGTCGATGAAATAAAAAACAATCTGAATACATTTTACGATAAACATAGAATAGTTTTTGATATTGATTTGTTTTACAATGGTGTAGAACTGCTGAATAGTAATATCAGTTATGATATGGCATTCATTGATATTGAAATGCCTAAGGTAAATGGTCTGACTTTGTCCGCACAATTAAAAAGGATAAACTCTAATATAATTATTTTTATTATAACCTCGCATGATGCTTATCTTGATGACGCAATGGATTTGGATGTGTTTCGCTATCTGTCAAAACCTATTGACAAAGACCGTTTTTTCAGAGCGCTAAATACGGCTATTAACTATTATCGTTCCAATACTCAAATAATAACTCTTGAATACTATGACGAGTATTATTCTGTTTTCACAAGCGATATAGTATATATAACTATTGAAGAAAGAAAGGCTGTTATTATAACACGTCAGAAGAAGTTTTATACAAATAAAAAATTAAGTTATTGGAAAGAAAAACTAAAGGATTACGATTATTTTGCACAACCGCATTACAGCTATCTTGTTAATCTGAGGTATGTCTCGGATTTTAATAAGACTGAGCTTAATATTAATGTAGATTTAAAAAGTGAAACTCTACCTATATCTCAAAGGAACTATTCAAACTTTAAAAAGGCATATTTTGCATACATAGGGGTATAAAAATGGTATATACAATTTGCTATGCGTTTGTTTTTCTTGCAGAAATTCTGATATCACTGTTTTATTTTGAAAACAAATTTGAAAGAAAATCAAGCAAAAAATTTTTGTTATTTTCAGTTGTTATTGTGTATGTATTATTGTATTTATCTCGATTATTGAATTTAACATTGGTTAATTTAATTGCATTTTTTGCGTGTAACTTCTTTTTACTTTATTTTTGTTATTTCATAAGTGTTAAATCCTGTATTTTCCACTGTAGCATATTACTTATATTTATGGCACTCACAGAAAGTATTGTCTTGTTTGTTTCAACAGTATTATTCGGTACGGATTTTTTCACTTCCATGGATAATTCTTTAAGTCTCATTATTCAAGCGACTATCAGTAAACTGTTATATTTTTTGATAATTTACTTTGTATCAAAATTCTCAATAAAAGAACATAAATCAGAAAGTTATTCTCTTTCTATACCTCTCTTGGTTTTACCTGCATCAAGTATTCTGCTACTGTATGCAGTATCACATGCACTACACAATTTTGATTTAGAACAAAAATACATATATTTATTAATAATAAGTATGGTGCTATTACTTTTCTCAAATATAGCGGTTTTTTGGGTATATGAATTTACTTTGAAAACTCAAAGACACAATATGAAATTGGAATATGAAAGGCAAAAGGAAAAATCTACGGCTGAGTATTATGATTTACTTAATGAGCAAAATGAAAACTCAAAAATTGTTATGCACGACATAAAACGGCATTTAAACGCCATTAAGAGCATTGCCAAAGACAAGTCTGTTACAGAGTACATAGACGATTTTATTGAAGACTTCAGCATAAATAAATCTGTTGATTACTGCAACAATCCTATGGTCAATTCAATCGTCAACAGGTACAAATCCTTCTGTGACAAGTTCGGGGTGAAGATGAATATTGACATCAGAAGTGCTGATTTTGGATTTATGAGCGAACCCGACATAACTGCTCTGCTTGACAATCTTCTTGAAAACGCAGTTGAAGCGGCACAAAATACAGAGAACGGATTTATAGATTTTTCGGCTTTCGTCCGCAAAAATAAGTATCTGTCAATACAGCTTACAAACTCGGTCAAGAATATTGTAGCCGTCAAGAACAACCGCATAGCATCATCAAAAAAATCTGACGCAATACATGGAACGGGACTGAAAAGCATTAAAAGAGTAGTTAAAAAATATGACGGTGAAATAAATATGAAATTCAATGAGGATGATATGACCTTCACCTCAAACATTGTGTTTGAAATTCGGAGATAACGCAGTAATCTAATCATATAATTCCTTGACTAATGAAATGCATTATATAATGAGAAATTCCAATACCTAATAATACTGATATCAGCAAGATGAGATCTAATTGATGAAATTAAGAATCGGAAAGAAATTGCAAATATAAAAGTTTTGCAGTGAGCTTGTAAAATAAAGTGTGTAAGTTAAAAAATAGCTTGCACACTTTTCTTGACAAAGCCGTAATAAAAACAGCATTACAACTTCACAAACAAAATCAAAGGCACAGCTGAACGGATTTTTCCGTAAGCTGTGCCTTGTTCTTAGTTGTGTATCACTTGCTCTTTTACAATTTTTGTTGCTTATAAATTTCATACATTCTTATTTTTCGGCTTTCCGCAACTATTGACATTGAGCCTATTTAGTTTACAATTCGAGGGAATTTACATTCAGCAAGAACTCATAAAGCCCGAGATGAAGTATTCCGTCCTCGTCCGTCCAAGACTTCATTGAAGTTTTGCTGATAATAATCTTTTTAAAGAAATCCTTTGTATTCTTCAAAGGTCTGAGTTCGGTTTCAAGTTTTGACGGGTCCGAAACATTTAGTGCGGATTGAATATAGTATTTTTTAGAACCCTTGTTTACTACAAAATCTATCTCGCACTGTTTTTTTGACCTCTTTCCTACACTCGTTTCCACGATTTCTACAACACCGACATCAACAGAATACTCTCGACACAGAAGTTCATTGTATATAACATTCTCCATTATGTGCGTTTCTTCCTGCTGCCTGAAATTAAGTCTTGCGTTGCGAAGTCCGATGTCGGCGCAATAATACTTTGATGGGTATTCAAAATACTTCTTGCCTTTTACATCGTATCGTTTCGCATTGCTGAACAGAAACGATTCAATCAGATAATTCAGATAGTTGGAAACGGTTGTACCTGAAACCTTAATATTTTTCACCGTCTGCAAGGTATTTGATATTTTGCTTGCATTGGTAAGCGAACCGACAGAAGAACAAAGGTCATCCGTTAATTCGCTGAGCACATCAGGCAACTCAATATCATAACGCTCCACAAGGTCTTTGAAATAAACCTCGGTGAAAAGAGTGTGCAAATAGTTCATCTTCTCCGCATCGCTCTTTTTTGTTAAAACAAGCGGCATACCGCCATATAAAGCGTATATCTCATAGGCGTCGGATTTATCTCCGCCCACAAAAGAATAATACTCTTTGAAAGAGATAGGATAAACTCTAACCTCATCACCTCTGCCACGAAAGGCAGTCAGTACATCTTTCGTGAGCATTTTTGAATTACTGCCTGTTACATAAATGTCAACATTGCGAAGCCGCATAAGACCGTTGAGTACATTGTAAAGCTTAATGTCCTCAGGGTTTTTAAGTTCATCCTTTGTGATTGCGTACTGCACCTCATCAATGAGAATATAGTACATATCTGAGTTCACGATTTTCCCACGAATATATTTCGACAGTTCATCGGGATCACGGTACTTTACAAAGGTATCATCATCCAAGGCAATCGTAATGATCTGTTCTTCTTTTACACCGCTTTCAATCAGATAATCGTAAAACAGATTGAACAGCAGAAAGCTCTTACCACATCTTCTGATTCCGGTAATGACCTTAATCAGTCCGTTTTCTTTTCTGTCAATAATTCTGTTAAGATATTCGTCACGCTTAATAATGTTCTGCATTGTAGCCCTCCGCTCACTTAAAACTTACGGGTATTTTCCCCTGACTTTCAAGTATAGTATACCACCATTTTTGCGAAATATCAAGGACTTACTTGAAACTTAAGTGTATTTGCACCTAAGTTTTTATTATATTCCCAACATTTCTCCCCCTCCCTATTCTACCGTCCTCATCAGTCATTCTTGCAACACGAAAATGGGTTTACAAGAATTTTAGGCATAAAAAAAGAGCCCTATGGCTCGGATGTTAAAAATATTAAATAAGTAATTGTTATTGATTATCTTCAATTTTCTAATATGCACTTACTTTTTAAGATTTAAAAGAAGCTATCGTTTTATTCACTCCATGCTGGTGTGAGAGGTCGGCTACTCAACTAATGGGTAGCCTCCTACTCGATTAATTTTATTGATTTACTAAAATATTTTATTCTTGCAAACAAATTAACTTTTAAGAAATATATCTATACAATTTGATTATATTTCTTACGAATGTATAAACAGAATGCATTATAACTAATATTGAAATAACGCTATAAAACAAGTTGTTACCACAATCTGCTATGAATACAAACGATAAAATTCCCACAAACAATAAGAATAGACTCTGTGTTACGCACAATAAAAACTGATTTCTTTTATAATTACTTTTATTCAATATTTTTTTCTCATTAAGCTCAATGTCAGTTATTTCTATTTCATCATTTGATGATACCTGTGGGTAATTATAGAAATCATTTCCACCAATATAATTTTGTTTTCCCATAAAATCAAAATTCACATTCAGGAAAATATTTTCTCTTTCAATCAAATTTTCATCAAAAGTAGCATTAAAATCAAAGGATAAAAAGTCGATATAATTGTCCCATGAAGTAATTCTGTAATTATTAATCTTGCCTCCGCTTTCAACCTCCTTTCTATAAAAATAAGGAAAATATGGAAGCAAGTTTTTTAAATTAAAATGAAATTTATTTTTTATTTTCATAGTGTTGTAAATAATAATATTGATTTTATATGTCCCACTTTTGGTAATAGGAATACGCTTTTGATTTTTAAATATATCGATACCATTTACAATAATTTCACATTTGCTATCATTGTAATTGTTAAGATTAACTATTAAGTTTGCCATATTTTAAACCTCTTTTATACTTACTAAATGCGTATAACACCATCAAAATGTTTATCCGTAACAATATCAAGAACTCCCGCAATAAATGCCCCGGTAGATAGAAACATACAAACCGCGTCATATAATTGACTTACTCTTTTACTATTAAGAACACCCAAAATCTTTCCTATTCCTTTATTGATAATGTCATCTCGAATTAATTTTGTAGAGGTTCTTATAACTTTCATTAATAGCTTATTAAGTAATCTAGTAAATTTAATAAGAATTTTTTTGCATTTTGATATTATTTTCTTTATTATATACTTTGCAACTTTTTTTACTCCATATTTTTTGAGGTACGTTTTTACTGCAATTTTTATTGCATGGTATGCTAAGGCAACAGGTGTTGCAAACACATCGATAATCAAATCAATACCAAATGATACCCAACCACTAGATATACCTATGCTATAGCCTTTATTGTCCATATTCATTACCACATTATTCTCACAGTAAGAGGACATATTTGTACTTAGCGGAGTACCTGTGTTCGTATCGCAATATATATCCGCATTCAAAAATCTGCCTGTGAATGGATCGTAGTAGCGACTTTGGAGATAATAGAGCGAAGTTTCGGTATCATAAACATAGCCACGGTAGCGAATCGGGTTTAATTCACGAATTGACGGCTCGCCTTTGGTATCTTTTATGTTGCCCCAAGAGTCATAGACATAGCTTGCAACTTCTATGTCTGCGAGGTCAATAATTCTGATTACATCACCCTGCAGATTCTTCACATAAAGTGGCTATTCTTTTGCCCGTTTTATCCAATAATTTCAAATCACTACCGGCATGTTTCGCAACATTTATTGCTATCTTCCATCCACCAGGACCTTGCCGACCACCACCGTTAGGTAGTTTTTTATTAAATTTTTTAAAATTATTTTGAATAAAATCTTGCAAAAATGTTATTGAAAAAACAAGTTTAACATATTAATTACAAAAGACAACAATATGATTGCAAAGATAATAATCCTTGATACAGAGTAGTCTTTTTTTATTACAAATACATATACTATATATATTATTAAGCTAAATAAAAATAAAATTTCTAAAAATATTGACACAGGATTCAATATATAACACACCCTTTCAAGTTGTATATTCGTATTGACTTGGCTGTGAATCTTATTCTTACTTTTAACCACCACGTATTAATAATATAGAAATACGCAGTCTTTTTAACTTTCTGATAATTAAATGACATTTTAAAATTTATACTTTTATTTTTTTGTAATTAGAAATCAATGTTGATGCAATAGCTGAAACCAATGAAGTTATTCCTGCAGCAATACCTAAAGCCTTAGAAACTGCGGGTTTAGGAATGAAACATGCAACAAGTTCAACTATTCCATAAGCTATACTAAGATAATTAAAATAATTGGAAATGTCACTCCATGGTAATTTGACTTTTAAATCATAGCTGTTATTGGTTCGCTTTACATTTACAGTTATCCTAAATCCATCATAGTCAGCGTAATTAAAGAATCATTCTCACAATAAGCGAACATATTGGTGCTTAAAGGAGAACCTGACATTGTATCACAATAAGTGTCCGCATTCAAAAATCTTCCTACAAAAGGATCGTAATAACGGGATTGGAGATAATAAAGCTCGCTTTCCTCGTCATAAACATAACCGCGGTATCTGAACGGATTGAGTTCACTTAATATGGGATCTCCTGTGACACTCCTAATATTGCCCCAAGCGTCATAGACATAGCCTGCAACTTCTGTACCCGAAAGGTTGATCATTCTTACTACATCATTAAGGCTGTTGCTATTTTCGCTTTAAATTGTATCACAAACAAAAAGCAAATACAACATAATATCTATTGTTTTGGTACAATTTCAGTGACTTATGGGTGGGCTTACCTATGGAAGATTTTTGTATCTGTATTTCATTATGAATTTACAATTTAATAAAAATATTGAAATTATTTTCTCATTAATCTGCATCCCCGTTATTCTCAAAATAACTATACTTTTTTAAAAATAGAACTGTGTGCAATATGACAGATTTTATTTAAAATAATGCTAATTAATATCGGTACAAACAGACCAAATATAAGATATACAAAAGCCCACTGTTGCAAACCGTTTGGGAGATAGTAGTACCATATACTTGATTTAAATGATGCAACATTAAAGTCACCAAACAATGAGCCTGAAGTAATGCGGCTTAATCCGTAGAATACAAATTTTAGGCACATAAAACCTACAAGCTGATTTACCATAATTCCGTATGTGTTGTCAGCTATAAGTCTTACAAGCTTGCTGTTTCCTATGGCAGGTACAAGCAATCTTGAAACTCTCAGCCAAAATGCAATTGCTGTGATTGACGAGATATACGGAATTATAAAACCGTTGTTAAATTTAGCAAATGACGATGGAGTGTACTCCAAATCTTTGCAAAAAGTTAAAAGTATCAGCTGTACAGCAAATATAATTGCAAAGTACGCAACATTATTGAGAGTGTCTTTCTTTTCAAGCACAGCTTTATAAAAGCGACCGAATTCATAACACGGCAGAAAAAACATTGTTCTGACAAGAAGTTTCACTATACCGTTAATTGCAGTCGGATTTTCTATTGCAGTGTTAATTCCTATCATTCCGATTGCGAGATATACTGTCAAAACTATAAATTCATTGTCAAGATGAATCAGTTTCAAAAATTTTCTGAACAGCACATTTATTATACAAACCAAAAACAGCGGGTACACAAACCATGAACCGAGGTTATATTGAAAAGCCTCACCGTCAACAAACGGCATAACAAAAAGATTGTATAAATCAGGCTTTGCACCTATAGTAAATCCAAACAAACCGAGAAATGCAACCACACCACCGTAAAATATATTCCACAGATACGCAGGAATAAGAAGACGCTTTGTTCGTTTCCATATGTATTTTCCGACATTTTCTTCATAATTGGTTTTGTAAAAATATCCCGATATAAATACAAACAGTGCCAAATTATACGAGTACGGCGGAAACCAGTTATAAGCAAGTTCCATTCCGCCATGATAACAATGTCCGGAAACTATAATGATAATTCCGATTGCCGACAAAAGTTTGAATTGCAAATTCACCCCTCCGTCAGTATTAACGCTACGCAAATTTCTACCCTTTTTCAAAATTCAACTCTCCTTAATTTTTGATCTTTCACAATCAGCTGACATAAAAAATGCTATCCTTTCTTTAAGGCGTTATGCCAAGAAAAAGGATAGCATTTTTTAGAATATTTGATTTTAATCAGGTAAAAATAGTGGGTTTTTAGGTAAAAATTCGGTTGTCTAAAATTACCGAAACTATAAATTCATTATTCTTCTCCGAAATAGCTACATCTCCCCCATACTTCTCGGCAATACTTTTTACTATAGAAATTCCTCTGCCGTGATTTTTCTTATCTTCTTTACTTGTGTACAAAGTTGGATTAGTCTGCAAAACTGAAGAAGAGCAATAATTCTGCACATTTATAACTCCGTACGACCCGTTTTGAAATATGTTTATCTTTAATTTTTTATTCTGCTCTTTTGCAAGTGCCTCAACAGCATTATCTGCAAGATTACCTATTAGAACAGCTAAATCATCACCTGCCACAAAACTTAAATTATCTTTACAATCTACGCTGAAATCAATATTATTTTCAATTGCTTTTTCATATACAACATTTAATATAGCATCCAAATAAACATAACCTGTTTTACAAAAATGGACATTAGCAGAAATATTATTATTTACATTATTGCACATTTTTTTAGCTTCATCATACCTTTGCCCATCAATCAAATTTTCGATGCACAACAATTGATTTTGAAGGTTATGCTTAACATCAGAAAGATTTTTCATATATTTTTCTGAACTTGTCATTTGAACATTATACAGCTCTTTTTCTTTATTAAGCAAAACATTTTCATTTTCCAAAGAATAATTTTTTGAAAGACTTTTAATAAGATAAAAATTTATAAATGTAAATGAAAGGATTATTATTGAAACCGCTCCTAATACAATACGGTCAAAATCAGACATATCAGCGTTTGAAGATACCAAAAATGTCAGCAAGCCTACAGCAATGCTCAACAAAGGAATTACAAGAGTAATCAATATTTCTTGTTTGTGAATATGGCTTAACGAATTTTTGAAAAGATTATAAATTATAAATAAAACAATTACAAAAATCAGATTTGACATTAACACATACATATAACGATATTGGGAACTCTCTATCATAAGATAATTATAGTCACAACTGATAATCGCAGAAAAGATATAATTAATTCCAAATGATAATACTGAATAAATCACATTCAAAATAACAGGTGTGAGAATTTTAACAAAAATTCTGTCTTTAAAAAACAAAACGCAATAGGGAATCATAATTGCAAAAAATACAACCGTTTCAATATACGCAAAAGATACATACAACCTGTTTATCTGTGTAATTGACAAAAACATCAATAATGATGCAACACAAAAAGCTATTCCCTCACAAATCTTATTGCGTGATGGGGTTAAGAATTTATAACAAAATACAGTAAACATTACACCTTGAAATAAATTTACAAATAACTCAAAACCATAATTAAACATTTATATCCCCCAACCATTTGAAATATTTTTTCTTTACATCATCTCTGTATTTTTTATTGAGAGGAATGTTAATATCATTTTGCAATAAAACACAATCCGTAGAAATATATTCAACATACTTATTGTTTACAGCATAACCAATATGCGGTCTTATAAAGCCATATTCTGCGATATTTTTAAATTCTGTATTCATATCACTTCTGACCTTATATTCTTGATTTTTAGTATGATACACAACATAATTTTTAATTTTTTCAAGATAAATAATATCACCAATAACAATCGGAATATCTTTTCTTTCGGTATGCAATACTATAGTTTTATGTAATTCTTTAAAAGAATTATTTATACGGTTAATACATTCGTACAAATCAGATTCAATTTTACTTTTTCTTATAAATGAATAAGGAAAACTTTTTAAAGCATCAAACACAAGCTCATCGTGACTTGTGACATAAACAATAAAAGGTATTTCAGCTGAACCTTTCAATTCATTTATCCGCTTGGCTGTAGCAATACCGTCAATTGACGGCATTTCAATATCAAGAAAAATCAGATGATACTTGCTGTAATTTTCAAGTATATCAAATCCGTTTGAGTATTTGTCAATTTTAAATTCCAAATTAAGCTTTTCACACACCGCTGTTATTTTGTTAATCAGACTTTCAACAAATACAATTTCATCATCTACTACCGCAATCTTTAACATATTCTCATCACCACTTAAATTCTAACAAATATTAAAATGTTTTTCAATACACTCTTAAACAGTCGATCATTTAAGAAGTTACTATCAATTTTATAAGTCAGAAACTTATTACCGCCGTTGTCTCTGTACATTTGCTAGGGAAAAGTGATTATTTTTTTAAAAGTTGGGGTAATGAAAATTTTGAATTTGATGCGGAGGGTAAAGAAATCTATCCTAAGCGTATTTTAATATAAAAGCAAAAACAGCGCTAAGAAATATACGGCAATGAAAAATGCAGTTTGTAAAAACAGCCGTGCAAGAGGAATGTTCCGGTTTTACGGTGCAAACAGAACAGGGTGATTTTCATGCAGAATTGCACATAACCGCTAAAACAGAATATTTTTAAGACGGTGTAATACTGTAAAACATGAAACATCCTCATAGATTAAAAATCAAGGACCACCCAAGAAAAATAGGCGGTCCTTGATTTTAGAGAGATTTTATTTTTAAAAGGAGTTAGAAATTAGCTTATTTTATTTGTTTATACCAAAAATATATTTCGTAGTTTGTGTATAGTTTTCGTTTGCTTTTAATATTGTCGTAGGAAAAGTCTTGTGATTTACAGCATCGGGAAAGCCTTGGGTTTCAAGACAAAACGCTGAATTTTCTCCGTATGTTGCTGAATCCTTTCCCATATTGGACAAAACATCGACATAATTTGCTGTATATACATGAACACCTTTTTGAGAAGTATAGCATTTTAATGTAATTCCGCTATCAATACCCTCAGCTTCGGCTGCAAGCACAAATTCTTCATCAGAATGATTCAGCACAAACATATGATCAATACCGTTTGCAAAACCAATCTGCTCATTTTTTCTGTCAATACCATTTCCAATTAACTTGGGTTCGGTAAAATCGAACGGAGTATTCTTAACGGGAGTTATCTCCCCTGTCGGATTAAGGTTTGAATTTATCGGTATGAAGGAATTTGCATTTATTTTCAGTCTGTGAGTTTCTGTAACTTTACCGCTTTTATGTCCGTTAAGATTGAAATATGAATGATTGGTCAGATTACATATTGTGTCTTTGTCGGAAACTGCCGACCAATTTATCGTAAGTACATTTTTGTCATCAAAGGTGTAGCGTACAAAGACCTTCATATTTCCGGGATAGCCCTCATCACCGTCGGGACTATCAAGCATAAATAGAACTGTATTTGGAACTTTATCGTCAACTACCGCAAGCCACACTTTGCGGCTAAAGCTGTTAAATCCGCCGTGTAGATGGTTACTCCCATTGTTTACAGAGAGCTGATAATCTTCTCCGTTAAGAGTAAACTTGCCGTAAGCAATTCTTCCGCAACATCTTCCGACAGTAGCGCCGAAGTATGTTCCGTCAAACTCATAACCGTCAATATGGTCATAGCCGAGAACTACATCTCTAATACTACCGTTTTTGTCGGGGACTTTTATCGAAACGACACTTGCGCCTAAATCACATAATGTCACGCTTGCACCACTGTTATTTTCTATTGTATAAAGATGAGTGTTTTCACCTTTGGATGTAGGTTCAAAATTTACTACACTTACCTTTGACATTTTAGCACTTCCTTTACTACAGCGTCTTTATAAATTTATCAAAAGCCTTTTGTCCTTTAGCAGTTCTTTTGAATACACCTGCATCCAAAAGAACATTAAGAAACACCTTTCCTATCTCATTTTGAATTATTGAATCAATATTATTTTCATTGATTTCATCATACTGTGAAACAAATTCATTTACCCACTCGGAATGTTTGCTGATTTCCGGAATTGCACTTATATCCCTGTGATTAAGTATAGCATCCTTTAAAACAGCCATTTCATCTTTAAGTCTTGAGGGCAATACTGCAAGTCCCATAACTTCTATAAGACCGATATTTTCTTTTTTTATATGATGCAAATTCGCATGAGGATGAAATACTCCCAGAGGATGCTCTTCACTTGTAATATTGTTTCTGAGAACGAGGTCAATAACAAATTTTCCATCCTTTGTAAAAGCAATCGGTGTAATAGTGTTGTGAATTTCACCGTTTGTTTCGGCAAAAATGCCAACATCTGCGTCCGTGTACGCTCTCCAGCTCTTTAGAATATGAGAAGATAATGAAATAATGCTGTCCTTGTTTTTACCTGTCAATCTTACAACTGACATAGGCCACTTTACAATTCCGCACTCTACATCATCAAAGCCGTTAACAATAAACTTTCTTTCAACCTCTGCCCTATTAAGTGCAAAGCTGTATCTGCCACCTTGAAAATGTTCATGTGTAAGTATTGAACCGCCTACAATCGGCAAATCAGCATTCGAACCGATTATATAATGCGGAAACTGTGAAATAAAATCAAACAGTTTTCTGAATGTGGAATCATTGATTACCATTGGTGTATGCTCACCGTTAAATACAATACAATGTTCATTGTAATAAACATACGGAGAATATTGCATAAACCAGTTATCTCCATCAATGGTGAGCGGAATAATTCTGTGATTATCTCTTGCAGGATGATTTACTCTTCCGGCATATCCTTCATTTTCCTTACAAAGCAAACATTTCGGATAGCCCGACTGATTTTGAAGTTTTGCCGCTGCAATAGCTTTCGGATCTTTTTCAGGCTTTGAAAGATTTACAGTGATATCAATATCACCGTATTCGGTTGATGTTTTCCACTTTAAGTCTTTCTTAATACGATATCTTCTTATATAATCGGTATCGCAGCTGAATTTATAGTAGCTATCGGTTGCAAGTTTAGGAGAACAGCTATAATTCTGCCAAAATTCTCTTATTACTTCTGACGGTCGCTTAACAAGTGAAGCCATAAGTTTCACATCAAATAAGTCGCGATATGTTACTGTATTTTCGGGAATGATTCCTTTTTCGTATGCATAATCAAGAAGTCCCGACAAAATTTCTTCAAGAGTATCCTCGTTATCTGCTGTAAGGCAAGTACAACTGTCATCGGGTTCATCCATATGGAACAACGATAAAAGCCTATTTTGCGTGTAGATTATATCCTCTTTTTCAATAAGCCCTGTATTGATTCCGTATGAAACAAGTCTTAATATTAAGCCGTAAACGCTGTTCTTCATAAATACCGCCTCACTTACTATAGCCGTTGGGATGTGTTGAATGCCATTTCCACGCTGTTTTAATAATTGTTCCCAAATCATCATACTCAGGTTTCCAGCCAAGTACAGTTTTCGCCTTATCGCTTGATGCAATCAATACAGCAGGATCGCCGCTTCTTCTGCTTTCTTCAACAACCTTAATATCTTTCTGTGTAACCTCTTTTGCTTTTTCAATTACCTCACGAACAGAAAAACCTACACCGTTGCCAAGATTGAATATATCACTTTTACCGCCCTTCATAAGATATTCAACTGCAAGAATATGAGCCTGTGCAAGGTCAGTGACATGGATATAATCACGAATACAAGTTCCGTCAGATGTGGGATAATCAGTACCAAAAATACTTATGTGGTCACGGGTACCCTGTGCCGCCTGAAGAATAATCGGAATAAGGTGGGTTTCAGGATTATGCGCCTCACCGATTTTTCCGCTGATATGTGCTCCGCATGCATTGAAATATCTGAGAGAAACATATCTTAAACCATGTGCTTTTTCAACCCAATAGAACATTCTCTCCATGGATTTTTTTGTTTCTCCGTAGCAGTTTGTCGGATTTGTCGGATCGGTTTCAAGAATAGGAGTTCTCTCAGGCTCACCGTATGTTGCCGCTGTTGATGAAAATACAATCTTATCAATTCCGTGAGCAACCATTGACTGAAGCAAAACCTTTGTGCCGTTGAGGTTATTATCATAATATTTGAGAGGGTTGGTCATACTTTCACCGACAAGTGAATTGGCTGCAAAATGAATTACAGCGTCAATACCTTTTTCTTTATCAAAAACGCTGTCAATTTCACTTCTGTTTCTGAGATCACCTTTATAAAATTTTGCTTTGGGATGAACCGCCTCGATATGACCTGTTTCAAGGTTATCGAATACAACAACCTCATTACCGCTTTCAATAAGTCTGTAAACTGTATGCGAACCGATATATCCGGCACCGCCTAAAACAAGAATTTTCATTTTGTCCTCCTTAATAAAAACAAAACCTACATAATTACACTACTTTTATTCCGCCGTATTTTCTCACTTTGAGAACATGGCATGAGTTTTCTCCGAAAATTTTATTTATAAATTCTTTGTAATTACTTACAAAATCATTTTTGACAAACGCCTGAATTGTACCTGCAAATCCACCGCCGTGAACACGGCACACGCCGTAATTGCGAAGAAGGCTTTCGCTGAGTGCAAGGGCTACCGAGATGTTCTGATGTTGAATATCTCTTGTTGTATATACATTCTGAAGATACTTAAACGATGAATTACCGGATTTTCTGATTGCGTCAAGAAATTCAACAAACTTACCGTTTTCAAGTGACGAAACGGCATTTTTAACGTTATGCTCCTCATTAAAGAAATGAATTGCACGAAGTACCGGTCTGTCGCCAACAGCCTCACGAATTTCGTCAAGGCGAATATAAAATTCGTTTGAATCACAATCTCTCAGATAATCTTCTCCGAGAAAATTTGCAACTTTTTTCATTTCCGAGGGAATCATAGCATAATCATCTGTAAGATCAACATGATCGCCCTTTGTGTCAACAATACAAAGGCTGTAATCATATTTTTCAAATTCGGTAGGTACTTTCTTAACAATTGGCTTTGTCGGATCTTTAAAGTCAATGTTAACCATTCCTCCGACTGAACAAGCCATTTGATCCATAAGTCCGCACGGCTTTTTGAAAAATACATTTTCAGCATACTGAGAAATCTGAGCAATCTCAACTGAATTTATTTTCATATCATTATATAAACCTGAAATAATAGTTCCGACAACTACTTCAAAAGCTGCTGACGATGAAAGTCCTGCACCAACAAGTACATCACTTGTTGCATAAGCATTGAATCCGCCAATTTTGTATCCATGATCCTTAAGTCCACGAAGAACACCTCTGATGAGGCTGACTGTTGTGCCTGCCTCATCATTATTAACTTCGAGGTCATTTATATTGAGAGTAATCATATCATAACCGTCAGAAACAAATCTTACAACATCATTGTTATTCTTGGCCGACACAGCAATAGTATCAAGATTAATTGATGTTGCAAGCACCATTCCGTGCTGGTGATCTGTATGATTACCGCAAACCTCACTTCTGCCGGGAGCGCTGAATATTGCTACTTTATCAGGACAAAAAATTGTTTCATACTGTTCAATTGCATGAACATATCTTTTTTTCTGATAATCAATCATTGATGAATCTATATATATATCAGTGAAAAGATTATCAAATTCGCCGTTTGTAATTTTTTCAATTGCTGTTTTAGTATCAATCATTTTATTTACCTGCCTTTTCCGTAACTGTAGGAAGGAACATAGAAGGCTCTGTGTTACCGCTTTCATCAAGCTGTTGTGTCATATCAATCCTGCCTTCTCTTCTTGCGCTGATTGTGTTGATAACCTTCTTCATCATACCGTCATTGAGCTTATATTTCTTTCTGTAAACAACATAAGCAATAAGCATACAAACTGCAGGAACAATGCACATAAGTGTGCTGATTGATGCGACTGTTGCAAATGACTGTTCCTGACCCGGAATATACTGTGTGCTGCCAAGTGCCGCACCGATACCGAGTGCTGTAAGAGCTGCTGTAAATTTTACGATAAGCGTCTGGAGTGAGAATACAACGCCTTCATTTCTTGTTCCAAGCTTAAATTCGCCGTAATCAACAACATCTGCAAGGAATACTGTTGCACAACCAAGCTCAAGACCTGTACCAAGTTTTACAATAACACCTGAGATTGAAGTGAGCACTACATTGTGCGGAGCGAAAATACCTACGAGCAAAAGCATTACAAGACCAAATGCCGGTAAAAGACACGCAAGAAGGAACGAAGTTTTTCTTGAAAGAAATTTTGCAACCTTAGGGAATACAATAAGACCTACAACCTCTGCGATTGATGCGCTGATCATAAATGATGACATCATTCCTGCGTTACCGCAAACATATTTGAAATAATATGTAGCAACACCCATAATGCACTGAATGCCGATGTTGTAAAGGAAGATAAGAGTTACCGCCCAACGAAGTTGATCATTCTTGCCGATGATTGAGAAAATATCTTTAAACTTAACTTTCTTTTCCGGAACAGAATCATCTCTCTTTTTCGGAAGATTGATTACTGTAATACCGATTGTAAGAATAAATACAATCGCAATTATGATTGCAAATCTGTGATAACCTGCCTGATTTGTTGTGCCACCGCTGAGAGCCTCAATAATCTGAACACCAAAGCCTGCAATAACAAGTGACTGTCCGATACTTGCAAAGATTCTCGGAAGTACCGAAACTTTTTCTCTCTCCTCAGGATTTGAAGTGAGGTTAGGAATAATTGACCAATAAGGAATATCCATAATTGTATAAGTCATACCCCAGAGTATGTAAGCTGCTGTTGCAAATACGCAAAGTCCAACGCCATCGAGGTGGAAGTCTGTGAATAAAACAACAAATACAATTGAATTAACCAGCGTACCTATTACAAGCCATGGAATAAATTTACCCCATCTGCTGCGTGTGTTATCAACAATCATACCCATAAACAAATCATTAAAGGCATCCCATAACTTTGCAACAAAGAACATTACGCCGATAAATACCGGGTTAACCTTGATGATGTCTGTGAAATAAATCATTGAAAATGTGGCAATCATACCATAAATCATATCTTTGCCGAGGGCACCTAAAGCAAAGGTGTATTTGATTCTACCTGGGATTTTGCCATCAAGTCTTGGTTGTGATGATGTCTGTTTCATAATTTTTCCTCCTTTTAATTTTAAATGAAACGCCGTGACAACCTGCACAAAAGATTTCGTTATTATTTAATAATAATGTTTCTTTTGTTTTTATGTTAACTAAATTATATGTTTTGTTTCGTAAACTGTCAATAGTTTTTGGTAAACATTTTTTCTTTCTCTGTTTTTCACTAAACACAACTTGATTTTTTAGTAATATTTCACTATAATGGTAGTGAGGTGATTCAATTGGCTACAATCAGGGATGTTGCCAAAAAGGCAAATGTATCAGTAGCTACTGTTTCAAGAGTGCTTAATAACGACACTACCCTCAGCACCTCGCTTGAAACGAAGCAAAAAATATTTGCAGCAGCTAAAGAACTGAATTATGTTAAGAAAAAAAGAGTAGTTTCAACGCCAAAATGCCGAATAGGTATTCTGCAATGGTTCTCTTCCAAACAGGAAATTGAAGATAACTATTACTTTTTAATGAGGCAAGGCATTGAGGACTACTGTTCAAAAAATAATATAAGCATTGTACGAACCTTTAAAACAGACAATGACTATCAGAATGTACTCTGCGATGTTGATGGCATAATCTGCCTCGGAAAGTTTAGTAAACAAGAAATAAAATTACTGCATTCTCTCAATAATAAAATCGTCTTTCTTGACATGACTGTCGATGATATTGAAATTACATCAATATCACTTGATTTTCGTCAGGCAGTAACAGATGCTGTTAAATATCTGTATGATTTAGGGCATAGAACAGTTGGCTTTATCGGAGGCATTGAACAGCTTGAGGACGGAACGATATTTCCTGATAAACGACTCAACACTTTCACAGACATTTGCGATGAACTAAACATTAAATATGATGGGTTTATTATGCAGGACAAATTTGCAACATCATCCGGTTATAAAATGATGTCAGAAATGATCAGCAAAGGGAATCTCCCCACAGCTATTTTTGCGGCAAGTGATCATATTGCAATCGGTGCAATGAGAGCTCTGCAAGAAAACGGTTACAAAATCCCTGAGGATATTTCTGTTATGGGATTTGATAACACGGAGCTTTCGGGATATACAAACCCTCCGCTTACTACGGTAAACGCACCTGTATATGCAATGGGTATTTACGGCATTAGATTTATTTTGAATCTGATAAAACCTAAAAGCACCGATTATTATTCTCCTATGCGTGTCTATTTGCCTTGTCCGATAAAAGTTCGCAACTCATGTGCAAAACCTAAAAGTTTATAATTATTATCGTTATCATACGATTGTACGCTATAATAAATGATAATTATAACTTCACAAATGATAGATTAAGTCGGAAGAATATAATTCCGTTAATGAATTATAATAACTAAAGATTCATTTTGCACACCTACTCAAAAGCTATAGTTTTAAAAGTAGTCTGCTCCCTAACTGAGTTACGCAACCTGCGTGATGGATTTGGAGCAGGGAGATATCTTATGGGTCGGAAAGGGCAGAGCGATGAAGGATTTTGAAAAGTTATTTGAAGATATGACTTCCGACTCCTTGTCGGCAGTCATCGGATGGACAAAATGGTTTCAGGCGGCGAAAGAAAGTGAGATTCCCGCATTGGTACGGTTTGCGGTTCAAAAAGAAAAACGGCTCCCCGGTTTAGCTACCCATGCCATCTACTCAATCAGCACCGGCAAGCTCGAAGGCTTCAACAACAAGATCAAGGTCGCTAAAAGAATCGGCTACGGTTACCGTGATGATGACTTCTTCTTTACCTTGATTCGCTATCTTTCTATTCCTTATGTCCGTTCACCATCCCACAAAAAATCGTGATGAACCCCGATGCTACTCCCCTATTTTCATATTCACAGGGTGGTTTCAGGATTTATTCATAAAGGCAAATCGGTCGTGTCATAACAGATAGCAAGGTTGTGACCTCCGATAATGCTGGAAAACAACTTATTGAAGTTATGGAGCTTATGGGAATAAGCTGAGTACAGCACATCTGACACGAAAATCATCATATGCCCCTCTAGTATCTCCACTCCTTTGTACTGACATAACAATCTTATTATGTCTTGCAAACTCTGTCGATACTGTGCATATATTATTTTTCTTCTATACTTTGGTACAAACACTACATGGTATTTGCACATCCATTTTGTGTGGGATAAACTATTTGTTTTATTTGCCATTAAAATCACCTTTCTTTTTTACAATAGACTTGAACATTCTTATTGTAATACGATTGGTGATTTTTTTGTATAACTTTTTATGCACACCCGCATAGCGGGTGGTTGTTTGTACCACGCAAGCGTGGCACTGGGTAAACCCATTAATAAAAGGGACTGTGAAAAACAGTCCCTTTGTCGGTTATTCGCTTTTACTGATGTTCATAAAACAAATCTCTCAGGTTTAAATTTTGTTTCTTTGTTTTTTCATATAGATTACAACTGCGGCAGAAATTATGAGAGCAAACAAAATTGCTGTCAATATTATTCCGCCTGTTTGAACTGTGTCTGCATTGTTATTGTTTTGAGTACCGTTATCTGCGGAGTCAGTCGGGGTTGTTTCGGATGTTACCGAATCCGAGGGATTTGGTACGGTCGGATCAGTCGGTTTGGACGGGGTAACAGCTGAATTGTCAACGATTACATTTGCGGTATCGGTAATACCGTTTACCGCTGCAGTAATGATGACTTTACCCTCCTTATGACCTGTAACAACGCCAAAATTATCAACCGTTGCTATGCTTTTATCAGATGAAGTGTATGTAATCTTACTGTTTATCTGTGAAGAAACAGGCTGAACAGTCTTGTCAAGTTTTTTAGACTCATCAACCTTTACGGCAACATCGTTTATGTTCAGGGACTGAACTTTTTCCGGAACAGGCTTTGATGTAAGTCCGGGATAGAACTCAGAAATTACATTTATGTCTTCCTCTGAATTGCGTGTTTTCCAATTCTTTTCGTTCTTATCGGAAATCAAGCATTCAAGATATGCCGTATCGGTTCCTGTCTTTTCAAACACCCGTGAAGGAATATCGTCGGATATAAAGCAGACCTCGGCAGTATTTCCGATTTTGATGCTGTTTATCTTCTCTCTGCCAAATGAGGTGTAAATCGGATTTTTCGCCTTGTAGCCGTCCTCCATTGCTTTACACATTTCTTCAACATCATAATCAACAAGCCTTACATAATCTCCGCCCGAATAATCTTCATTGCCCTTATTTTGAACCGTTGCACGAACAAAGAACTTAGCGTTGTCGTTATCATCGGTAATCAAGTTGATTTTGGACAATGTCAGTGATGTAATGTCAAGATCTGCATCCTGCTTGAAACTGAATGAATCGGAAACGAGCTTTTCTTCTCCGTTTTCAGTTACTGTGAAATACATTGAAACCTCGTCTGCTTTCTTATCATCAGGAAGAGTGTAATAGAAATCAAAAGCTTTTGCCTCTGCCGAAAGCCATACGCTTTCCTTTGTACTGTCATAAGCTTTTCCGTTTACATACAGTGCTACGGTTACATTTCTGCCCGATTTGATGCCAAGATTTTCAGCGTGACAGGTAACATTGACCGTTTCACCGCCCGTTGGATACTCGTTGCCGAACTCGATTGCATCTATCGCATCAGGCATATGATATTCGGAATCCGTATTATATTCGGAAACAACAAACATATTGTTTACATATGTACAGCCCTCATCCGTAATCTTTCTGTCAAAGGCATTAAATGCAGTAAGCAGGTCGCCGTTTTCAAGAACTACCGCTGAGAAATTGCCTTTATACAGACCTGAGTCCTTGCTTCCGTAAATACCGTTTTCTGTAAGATAGGTCTTGCCGCCCCAATAACCGTTAAGCAGGTATATCGGGTTGTCAAGTTTTTTCGTAATCGGATTTGAATTTTCGTCATACATAAGAACTCCGTTGGAATCGAGTTTACCTACTTCCGTAACCTTATCAAAACGGTTGAAAACAAACTGCCTTGCCCATATTTGTTGTTGATTGCTCTCGGTTGTTGTCCACAATGCGTAGATATCACCGCTGCCGTTGGTGAATACCGAGAAGTCATCGTTTGTGGTATAATCGTCTTTTTCGGAAATGAAGTTAGGCTCAACATACGAGTCGCTTATCTGTGAATATCCGTCTGCGTCACTGTAAAGTCCGTTTGTAAAAATGTTGGTGATATTCTGATAAGCATATGCTCCGTTACACTTGTAGAACAACAGAGTATTCTCAACACCCTGAGTGTTTATGTTAATGAACCTTGGATTAGCCGTGACATATCCGTCTTTTGTAAGACGCATCGGATTCGATGATGTCATTTTTCCGTTGTCAATCTTAAAGCTTTGGATATAGAGAGAATTGTTTGTTTCAAACTGTGATGAGTCAAAATCGCTTTCAACCTCAAATTTATCAATAGAATCAAGTGTAAAGCCGTATGTGTCGGAGGCAACATATGAAAGCAAGGTTTCGTCACCGTATGAAACGGCATCAAAATATTTGAGATACTTTCCGTTAATTGATAACGCCTCTCCTGCCGACCATTTTCCTGTATCCGCACTGTAGGTGGATGTGAGCAAAGCGGTTGGCATTGACTGCAGCTCCTCAATAGTGGTATCAAGGGTAACCTTTTCCATATTCATTGACTGGTAGAACATCTGAACAGAATCGCTCTCGCTGTTGTACACAACCTTCGGCATCATATACAGCTGCTTTTTGCTTTTATCCGATATCACCTTATAATCGTGGAATTTGCCGCTTTCCTTATTATAGAAAATAGTTGCAATACCGACTGAATTCAGCAAATCGCGGTTATTGCTGCGTGACGCTATCATACACTTGTTCCAAGCGATAAGGATATCATCTCCACAGTCCGTCATAACTGCGTCGTGGTCTATTTTTTCGTAATCCTCTGTAAGCTGTGAAATTTTTTCAGAGGTTTCTTTGCCGTAAGCGTCTTCAACCGCACGCTTTAAAAGTGAGCCTGAATCAACAATACTGTCTGATTTTTCATCATAGATATAGAAATGAAGAACATTATCCTTAGATGTTGCGATATCTGTTGACGTACTTACGATAAGATATCTATCATTGCAGATTGAAATAATTTCGGGATTTACAAGTGTGTCGGTTGACTGCACAACCTTTTCTTCGGCCACATTTTTCGGAACAGTCAATTTTTTGGAGGTTTCTGCTGTTGAAACAACCATATCCTTTATCGTTGTATTTTTAAGCAAATCAGTTTCAATCTTAGACTGAAGCCTGCTCAAATTCATAACATCATTTGAATCACCGAGAGTGTTGAACATTTCGGTAGTAAAGAAGTTGTCGCTCCAAGACGCTTTAAGGAACAAAAGTTCAAGCGTTATACTGCCTGACATTCCGACAGTTCCGACTCCTCTGAGATAATCATTAAATTGAATATCAAACTTAAAGTCAACACCGCCCGATGCAGAGAGCAAACCGTCAAAGCCAACGCCAACACCCGCTCCGAGTCCAATTTTTAACTCATATACACCCTGGAAGGTTGAAGCGTTTGCATCATCGAGCTGATCGAGAGTAAGAGCAACCGATGAACCCGTTTCGCCGTCATTGTTTGCAAAAATGCCCATATAAATGTTCACATTAATTGAAGCCGTAAAGTATGCAAAACACGGAATATAGCACAGCACAAACGGCATACTCACTCTTATCGAACCGCCTGCGCCTGCAATAAACAGGTTTCCGACAAAATTCCATTCGCCGTTATCGTCAACATAATAGTTGCCCTGATAACACAATGTAATGCTGAACGAGAGTTTTACCGCCGTTTTCATATTCAGCGAATCGGTAAGCGCTTGACCTATGGCGTTTTTTGGAAGACCTGCGGATGAATTGTTGGCTGTATCGTAACCGTCCAATATGCTTCCAAGCTTTTTTGCCTTATCAAGAGGACCTGCCGACGCCCATGTGCTGTCTTTTGAAGCGGCATCTTTCAGCTTGCCGAAGCTTACCCCGATTGTAAGTGTATTGATTTCGTGACCGTCCTTGTCTTTTCCTGCCGTACCTGAATTAATAATCGGGGTAAAACCTTTTAATGAAACAGTAGGACTTACATTGCCCAAAACAGGGATAGGCTGAGCCATTGTACTCGGCGCACCCACATCAGGCGCATAGGTTATTGTATCTGTTACCGAGGTTGCAACAAAGTTGTATCCTGTATCAAACTTTCCGTAGCTTGAATAGATTTCGTTTGCATTACTGTCGTAACCTTTCCATAACATTTCAACATAAAGCCTGTCACCCTGCTTAACCATTTCCGAAAGTGTACTTGCCCAATGCGAAACCGTCTGACCTTTTTCAAGCTCAACATCATATTTAGATTTTATTCCGTCCTCATTTTCAATGCTCCAGCGAACAAGATTGACAGGTTTGTCGGCACTCTGCCCCTTTGTGTTAAGCGACAGATCAAACTGAACGGCATTTGCGGTTATGAGTGTAATGGTATCACCGTAAACCGTTCCGTCCGAAGAAACTGCGTTAATCCTTGTGGGAAAAACACCGTTTGTTTTATACTGCAATTTTAGCTGTGCCGTTATACTTGTTTCATTTCCTGATGAAAGATAGTCAGCCATATTGATATCGCAAATATAGTAACGGTGATTGAAAAATACCAACGCTCTGTGGATTTCATCCTTTGACGCCGAAATTTTTACTATTTCGGAGTTTTCACCGTTAGGATTTGATTCAAGGCAGAATTCACCGTTCTCATCAGACACAGCTGAATAGCTGTCCATAGTAATCTGTGCTCCGCTTACAAGGTTGTATGTATCGGTTTGGCTTGTCGGCGGATTTATAACCGTACCCTCCTGCAGCATTGTTTGTCCGTAGAAGTTAAAGGTTTGATAATCATTGCCTGTTTTTTCAAAGGTCAATGTAATATGGTTGTCATTGACATCATAAGGGTTTTGTATTGCAAAGAAGAAGCTGTTTCCGTAATAGTTTTTTGTCTGATGCGACGCACTGTCGGTATAGCTCCACCTTGCACGGTAGCCTTTGTCAGGCTGAGCATAAAAAGTGATGATTTCATTTACCGACATATTATTAAATACAGCATCGGTTGCACCGTCCTGTGCCGAGTAGCCTTTAAGTGTAACCGAACCGTCGGAATTTTTGACTGCATACTTTCCGTTTTTGCCGATAAAATCACCGTTGTCGGGATTTGTAACCTTTAATACAGTTGTTGTGTCGGCAAGGCTGAAATTCGGAGTCACCGAAAAATACAAATCCGAAAGCTGTACATCAACTGAAAGAGTTCCTGTATTTTTGGTTATAATATCGGCAGTTGACAGCAAATTATCCGTTGACGCCGCCCTTGTGTCAAGCTTCATATTCCAAAGATGTGACGAAATTCCGTCGGCATATTCAAAATTGAATTTAAGGGTATCCGCAACTAGGTAGTTATTTGTATTCTCTCTCGGCTTAGTCCAGCTCAGCGTACCGATATGCTCGTTTGAATAATAGAATTCACCCTTGCAGTTTTCATTATCGGCAACAAATTTCTGTCCTGTTGTTTTTGTGTTGTCAAAGCTTTCAACGCGCAAAGAAGAATTTGACACCGTATACACAGGCTGAATTACTATCTTCTTATCCTTTATATACGAAGCATATTTTTCGAGAATTTCAGAGGTAAGAGTAAATGAATCGCTGTCAAGCTTATAAAGCTCAGAATGATTTGAGGTTTTTCCGCTTTCACAGAAATACACACCCTCAAGCTTTACCAAGCCGTTAAACTGAGTATCAATAGCCGCAGAAACAGCCGATGTTTCATCTTTGTAAATATCAAAGGACGCACCTGTATTTCTGTCGCTGTCATGCATAGACGCAGGATCAACCAGAAGAACATTTTTTGCGACCTGAACATTTGAAAGCTTGCCGTCAACATAAATTGCCGTAGTGTCAGGCTCAATAATGCTCAGGTTATATTTTGTCATATTCAATCGAAGATTGTGGTTAAGATTTTCAGCACCACGATTATAAACCTTGTAACCGGCATAGCCCACTACCGCACCCTTGTGAAGAGCGAGATAGAGATAATGATCTCCCTTAACCTGATTCTGATCAAGATTAGCTGTTCTTTGAATAAACGAATCACCGATATTTGTCATATTCCAGCAACCGCCTATACCGCCGAGTTCATGCACCCAATCATAGTTAGAGGTATTCGACTGAAATTTATCGGTATCGGCAACATAAAAAAGTTGGTCGTCAGACGCTGTTGAACCACCGAAGTTATCAATTGCAATTGTGATTGAATCAACACCGGTAAAGTTAATTTTTTCTCTTGAACGGGCTGAAACGCAGTTATTCTTACTGCTCCAATTGTTATCGTATTCAAGCTTCATATCAGCACCGTCCGCTTTATATGCGTGATTCTGACTGCCTGTACCCCTGTCCGTAGCGGTAGCAACATCAAACTGTGAGGTGTCGATTATTTGAACTCCTCTTGTGCCTGTGTTAGTGTCAACCATTGAAGATGAAACATATTCTTCCGAAGCCGTTAGAGTGGTTAGATGTCTTTCCTCTGCGGTTGCCATATCGGTAATGTTCACTTTTCTTGTCTGACTTTTACTGTCAGCAACTGTTATATCGTCAAGACACACATTAAAATATGTGCCGCTTTTTGCACCGTCAAGCATTGTAACCGGAATTTTAATTTCAGACATTCCGGGAGTAAATTCAAGCGGCATTTGAACAGCCTTGTATGCCTGACCTGCTTTTGCGGAAGCGGATTCGGTTCTTATTGAAAATGTACCTGTAGTTCCCATATTACCGGTTCTTTTTACGGTAACATAAGCTTCATCGCTGTTTGGATTTACGCTTGCATCGACAAGCTCAAGATATGTAGGAGAAATTTCTCTGTCTTCAAGTATTGTAAAGGCACAGCTTGTCTGAGCGCCTATACTGCCACCCGTCGGATTGCAAAGATTCAGTGTAAATTCAAGATTTGCCGTAACTTCATCCTTTTGATGAGTCTGAATATATACGGTCTTAGATTTTTCACCGTCTGCAAAATTAAGAGTAAACTCACTCGAAGTCGGCATTACTTCATTAAGAAGATAGTCGTTATACTTGCTCGCATTCTTACGCACCTGCTGAGTATTTTCGTCATTGTTTGACGGATATATCCTCTCGCTTTGAGTGTGCGTTGCAATAAAGCTGTATTCCTCCATGTCGTAATAGGGATTTGCTTCACCGTCAACAGGCGTTGAAGATGATTTATTGTCAAGAAAAATCTCGTAATCAACACCGTAACAGGCTGTCAAATCAACTGATTTAACCGTAATGGAAGCCTCACCCTTTGTTCCGCCCTCTCTGAACACATCAACAGCATAAAATTCGTCCTGTTTAAGCTGTGACGATGAAAGAGGAAACATAAATGCACCGTTTGGATATTCGGACTGCGCCTCCTCGTTTTCCGAAAGATAACGCTTTGCAAGATCATCATAATCATACAGCCGTGTAAAATCCTTGTCGTTTTCTTTTGCCGTAACCGATAACGATGATATACCGCATAACAAAACCGACAAGCTAAGAATCAAAGCCAGACTCCTTTTGCCTGCCTTTTTAGCATTTTTTATTACGCTCATTACAATCGCACCTCCTGATTTATTGATATGCAATAATATTATTTTGCTTAAATTTTACCACATTATATACAATATGTCAATTGCGTTGTCATAATTATTGTGCAGTTTTTAAAATGAAGTTATTTTTCAATATCATATTCATTAAGATATAGGTTTGTGAGCAAATACTTAAAACTGTTATTCAAAAAGCATTGTGAATTCATGCTATAATAAACTCTGCAAACAGGCAATTGGATAATCATATTTTTAACAATGCAATTGTTGTGAAAGCGTTATCTTCACAACTTACTATAAAATCGCCGGAATATGATTCGGTAATATTTTTTAGGATTTCAATACCAAGTCCTTTATGATTTGGTTTTGTGGATTGTAAATTATCAATGTTATCGGAAATATTATGGTCACAGTAATTGATACATTTTACTACAAAGTTATTATCTTTAATTTGCGATGAAAGAATAATAAATGCTTTACTTTTATCATTAGAGATAACACAAGACTCTATTGCGTTATCAATTATGTTGGTAAACAATCTACAGAGATCTGTGTTTTTAATATTGATGTTATTCGGAATATTTAAGTTGCTAGAAAATTCAATATGATTTGCTTTTATGGTGTCATATTTGTTAATCATAATAATATTAACTAATTCATTGTCACAGAATTTTCTGATTTTGTTGTTCTCAAGAGTTTCGGTCAAATCTTGGATAATTGCGTTTGCTCGTTCACTATTATTATCATTGTTATCATTAACCATAGCTTTTACAACTGTAATCATATTACTGATATCGTGATTCATTTTTCTTGTTTCGGCAATACTTACTTTCATTTTGTTGTAGTATTCAAGTTCGAGTTCGTTCTTTAAATTAGAAATTTCGAGTGCTTCTTTCAAATCGTGATTTTCAGAATTTACAAGCAAAACTTTGTAAAGTGCGATGTCACATATAACCATACATATGATTGTTGCAATGACAAAAATCCAAAGTATAATATTTGCACTTGTCAGTTCAAAATTGTTATTGTTATATACAGATATGGCGATTGCCGAACTGCACATAAGCTGTGAAACAATGATAATATCAAATTGCCACATTCTTGATGAATAATTTTTGTGCTTAAGATTTTTATCAAAAATTTTTTTGCATATTAAAAGTAAAATCCAAAGAACAAGAATAGCTACAACATTGCTGAGTACATTTGCAACTTTATCGTCACGCAATGAAAATCCCATAAAAGTAAATAACGCCATAACCGAAAGTTCTGTTATACACATTGAAGCAAGGAACAGAACATAGGCTATTGTTTTCTGAGAGATTTTATCGCTGAAACAAGTGAAAAATGTTACGGCAATCACTCCGAATAAAATAATAGGTTTAAATGGATTAGCATTAAATTCCTCGTTTATTCTGGATAAAAAAGAAATAATCATTGTAAAGACAAAGAATATTCCCATTATAATTTTGTAAATAGGTTTGTCCTTTTTTAATGTGAGCAGTTGCAGTGGATACTGAAGAAAAGTAGCAGTTGTAATTAAGTCTAATATAGTAGCAAAAGCAAGTAACATTGTTTATCCTCCGAAATTCATAAGATATAAATTTTTGGCATTTTTAGCGTAAGATTTGCTTATAGGGACAATCATTCCGTTTGTAAGTGTGAATTGTCCGATTTCATGTGATTTTACATAGTTTATATTTACAATGTAGCTTTGGTGACACCTTATGAAAAAATCGGGGAGTTCTTCGAGAAAACCAGAAAGCTTTTTGTAACAACGGAAAGTTTCATTTTCTGTAATTATTTCACAAACTCGCTTTGTACTTTGTATATATAGTATTTTATCTATCGGAATAAGATACTCTTTAAAATCATACGAGATTTTTAGTTTTGTACTTTTCTTTTTGTATTCGCCCTCAATTTGCTTAATGAAAAAATTTAGTATGTTGTATTGAATCGGTTTTTCAAGAAATCCCTGCGGTGCAATATTTTCAAAAATATCATCGTAATAAACACTGCCGTATCCTGTGATGAAAATTACTTTTATATCGGGCTGAATCTTCTGAATTTTTTCTGCAAGTAAAATTCCGTTATCGTTTTTTAAAACAATGTCAATAATCAGTAAATCAATACTTATAGAATGTATGATTTCCAGAGCCGCATCTCTGTTTGTTACAGTAACTACATTGTGACCGAATTTATCCTTTATGTATTTGGAAATACGGTTGCTGATTATCAAATCATCGTCACAAACCAATGTGTTCATATATTCATTCTCCCTCGTTTGAAATTTTAGTGAAATTAATGCCGATTTATTATGCAAACAGTATATCATAATCTAAATATAAATAAAAGATTTTATTTGATTTTGCAGAACTATGTAAAAAATAATTGATTTGATGTAACTTTTCGGGATAGCAAAACAATTAGCAGTATTGTATAATTATTATATTAAATTTGCAAGTGTTTTGCATAATATGTCATTTTGGAGGAGATTAAATGAGAAGATTATTAAAAAGTTTTACAGCCTTTTCAGTTATTGCAATGTTACTATTTAGCTTTTGCATATCGGTGGGTGCGGCACAAGACACAAACAATTCGCAAGACGGCTTAGTTGCTTCTATCACAACAAAAAAGGACAGCTATCAATCAAACGAAGATATTGACCTAACATTTAAAGTTACCAATACCAATGATTTTGCTGTTGAAAATGTATCTTTGAAAGCAATTTTATCAGAAAATTTTGAAGTAAAGGATAATAAAAAGCAGGATGTTGATTATGCAAGCCTGAAATCTGGTGAAAGTATTACTCTTGATATTGTTGCAATAAAAGTAAATAATACAGCAACTAAACCTGATAACACAAAAACAACCGCTACTTCAAAATCAAATATAGAAGAAACAACAAAGATTTTGATTCCAGATGTACAGGCAGTAACTTCTGCAACGGATGGTGTAGGTAAAAACAGTGTTTTAGCTACACAAAATAGCAGTGTAATAAGCGAAGAGTCCGTTAAAACAGGAAATAATATGGCAGTATTTTTTGTTGTATCAATTTGCATCGTAAGTTTCGCAGTCATTATTGTATTAAAAAACAGAAATAGTGTCAGAAAATACCTTTCAATAGTACTGTGTTTCAGTATTATTTCAGGTGTCGTAACAGTAGGCGGTATTTCAATGGTGAATGCTGCTGAAATAGAACGAAAATCATTTACAGTAAATAAAGAAATAAACGTATCGGAAAACAATTACACAATAAGTAGTGTAATTACATATAACTCATTTGATTCAGAAGAAGATAATATTCCCAGAGCTGAATGGGCTGATATGCTTGTGCGTGAGTTTTCTATGAATACAGAGTTAGGTCAAAATGTAAAAGTCCCATATAATGATATTGAGAGTAGCAAATACAAAGATTCAATTGTAGTTGCATACTATTATGGTATACTTTTAACAGATGTTGATGAATATGATCCTGATGGATATGTTACCAGAGAATTTGCTGCGTATACTCTTAATAATTGTCTTGGCTTTGTAAATAACGAAGCTTTAGTGTGTGACGATATTAAAGAATTGAAGTACCCAGAAGCATCGGCAGCGATGGTCGAAAGAGGGTTCTTTAACCTTGTAGACAACAAATTTGTGTCTGAAAAGGCTGTAACAAGAAGTGAACTTAATAATATTGTTGTATTGATTAAGAAAACTCTTGATAAGACAGAAATTGATACAAATTATGATAATACTGTAAAAATCAAAGATAGTGTTATCTCATTTGATGGTTCATATGTGAAGACTATGAACAGCAATACAGTCACATTAAAATTAGATGATAAAACTTCAAGTTTAAAAGAAGGAGATGTGTTTGTAACACAAAATCCAAACAATTTAAATGAAACTGTAGCATACAAAATCAATAAGACTGATGTTTCAGATGGAAAAGTAACACTTGATGTTACAGAACCTGAAATGTACGAGCTCTACGATAAATTAGATATTCAGGGCAAAATTTCATCCGGTATGACTGATTTAAAAAAATCAAAGAAAAGTGATAACAGTGTTTCAGCCGGATTTTTTAACAAGGAATCAATAGATATACAAGACACCATAGAGTTGGATGCAAATAAACTTAAATTTGTAAATAAGGAATTCAAAATAGGTGATGTAGCAAATCCAATAAAAATTAAATTGAACGGAAGTCTTGATACCCCTGAGTTAGAATACAAAATCTATACAGAAAAAGATACAAATTTGTTTTCGCTTAATCCCCTGCATATTAAAGATAACTTTGTTTTCTATATTGCCTTGAAAGATAAATTGAAGTTTAGTGGTACAGCACAAATTTCAGGAGGTATAGGTAAAGAAGGAACAGTTGAGATTGCTAAATGTCCTGTAAGAATATTGCCGACCGTTGGTGTAAATGTTATAGTGAATTTAACAGTTAAAGCGGATGGTTCGATAACTTTTGAGTGTTCGGTAGAAAATAAAGTTGGTGTATTATTGGATAAAACAGGGTTAGAATTTATTAAAGATTTTAGCAAACCGGAAATTAAAGCAGAAGCGTCAGTAAACGCAACTGTCGGAATTGGTCCTGCTGTCGAACTTACCTGTGCAACGATTACAATCGGAGCAAAATCTGACATAGGAGCAAAAGCTAAATTATCTGTAGGTCTTACTCGAAAAAAAGACAATTTGTTTCACGGGGACATGTCATCATATTTTTATTTCAATGCCGGTGTATATGTTGATGATTCATTAAAGGGTGTTTTAGAAATTTTTAATATTCCGACAAAAAAGAATTTTGAAATAATAAATGAAGAAAACAGTCCATTGAAAATATCAACTCACATGGAGGGTGATACAGATATTCGTTTTATGGATAAGTGTAGCTACAGATATGTAAAGGGTACCGTTGTAGACAGTGAAACTTCTAATCCGATAAGAGATGCAAAAGTTGAAATTTATTCTGAAAATGCAGAAACCCCGTTTGCCACAGTAATGACAAATGAATCAGGTGAGTTTGAATCGCTTATTGATGATGTTGACGGTTATTTCGTATTTAAGATATCAAAAGACAGCTATAAAGGATTAAAGTTTAATCTAACTCCAACAAATATTAGGCGTGGAGAGGATACCCATATAGGTAAGTGTAAATTAGTTGTGTCATCAAGCAGTGAAAGTGAAGAAACAATTGAAAATAATTTCAAAGTTGCAAATACTTTTTTATGTGTAGGTGATAAATATATTTATTCTAACAAAAGCACTATCTATTTAAAGAAATATCCTACTGATAAAGCAACAGTATTAGCTAGTTTCAGTCAAAATGGTCATGACAATATAGAAAGTATAATGTCTGATGGACATGTTTTATATTGTGCTGCATCTACGGGAACATCATCTGACAATTGTGTAATTTATTCGTATAATCTTAACTCTAAAGTACTTAAGAATTTGTTTGTAACAAAAGAAAAATTCTCTTTTGTTACTTGTTATAATAACTTTGTTTATTATTTAGACAATAACACTTTAAAAAAATACGATTTATCAAGTGGAAAAAACATTGTAGTAGTTGATAATATGAAGTTAGGAATAATTAATTCAACATGTATAAATTCTAAAATGTATTTTCAAATTGCAAGTACAGTTAATGATGAAGAAGATGTATTAGAGTTTGATTTTAATACAGAAAAATCAAAAGTCATTCTCAACAATAGTAGTATTATTGACAAATATAGAGTTGCCGATGATGATAAAGTTTATTTTAAAACAGAATCTGACAATGATTGGTATATTTCTTCTGTTGATAAAAATGGTACTTTGAAAAAATCAGCCAAAATACCATCAAAATTAACTTTATCACAGGGAGTTATCAGCAGTGACGGTTCATTTGCACTTATGATGAATAAAAAAGATGAAAGTGATTTTGACTTATATAAATTTGAATTGGACACAGGAAATATTACAGTAATTAAAAATGGTGCAGGTGGTTTTAAAAATAAAGGATCAGGACTTGGTTATGATTTAAAAAACACAGAAGATATATATCTTATTGGAGCAGGTAACTCTATAGCAAAATTTAACGGCAACGGATACGATAAATTAAAAGTTGATGGAAATTATGATCCGTATGTAAGTTGGGTCGCTGATGGATATGTAATCAACAGGGAGTTTAATTGGTGCAAAATCAATTAAATTAATATGTTTATAAACGGGGAAAAAAGAATGTCTAAAAAAATAATTTTGTTAGTATCAATGTTAGCAATTTCGGGATTGTTAATTGGTTGCAATTCGGATAGTAATGTTGAAAGTTCGACCTCAGAAACCACAATTGCTGCATCATCTGAAGTTACAAGCAGTACACAAAGTACTTCTTCAAAAGCAACTTCAAAGACAGAAACAACTACAAGTAAAGCTAGTTCAGCAACACAATCTACAACTAAAAACAGTAAAAAAGATAATTCAAAATCTGAAAATAAGACTAAAACTAAAAATTCTTATTCAGAAAAATCGGAAAGCAGTGTATTGTCAAAAAACGAAACTTCTGCTTTTGAGTTAATGCCTACACAATTTATTTTTAGTTCCGGTGTTGGTAACTGGAGAACTGTGCTGAATATTGATAAGGATGGTTCATTTACAGAAGAGTTTTCAGATTCTGAGATGGGCATTAGAGGTGAAGATTATCCCAATGGCACAACGTATATATGTAATTTCAATGGTAAGTTTTCAACCCCAACCCCAAAAAAGATTGACGAATACACATACTCTATGAAATTAACATCAATGGTTGTTAAAAACAACGAGGGAGATACATATTACGATAATGGTGTAAAGTATGTTTATTCCAAACCAAATGGGATGGATAATGCATCTGATTTTAAAATTTATTTTCCCGGCATAAAGATAAGCGATTTACCTAAGCAGGTTGTAGCGTGGTGTCCTATAGGTACAAGCGAAGCTGAAACGCTTCCTTACTATGTGATATATAATGAGGTCGGTCAAAGCGCCTTCATTGGTATTGTAAATTAAATGAAAAGGGGTTAAATATATGAAAAACAAAACAACATTAGTTCAAGGCATAATTATTTGTGCACAGGGAATTTTATTTGATGTATTTTCTTTGTATGCTGCAGTACCTTTGTTGTGCAATCTTTGGTTCGGAGATCTTTATAGCAAAGAAAAAACAATAACTATGTTCTCACTTGCAATCTGGATAGGTGTTTCAATTGGTTCTGCAATAGCAGTAAATATCGGAAAGAAAAAGATTTTTGAATATTTCACAGAGTCTTCTGAGACAATAAATCAAAGCACCTCCAATAATTGCTGTACTCCCGGTTCATCTATCTTTAGGGAAAGCAATGCTGCTGTTGCTACCCCATCAAAAGGTGAGTGGAAGTGCCCAAAATGCGGAAAAATAAATTCTAATTATGTTGGTACCTGCGGATGCGGTCAGTTGAAAGAATAAGTTTTAATCATAGTTTGATTTAATATGTTATTTTCTTAAAGCTGTATTTTTATCAGCTTGTAGTTATCCAAAATAAGTTTGCTAAAAGCGTAGCGATGGTTAGTCGCTACGCTTTTAGTACATTACACAAGATAAGATATGGTATCAATTTAAAATATTTTAAGCGCAAATTGCAATAGCAAGTTGAAACATTTTTTAGAATATCATGTTCATTGAAGTAGATATTTGTAAGTCACCGCAGTAAGGAATGTTTAACAAATATTTAAGTAGCGCGTATAGGCACCCCATAAAATTCTGTGTAAATAATAATCCTTCAAGCAATAACAAAACAGCGGATTGCGGTGTCATCAGGCTTTCTGATTTGCCCCGTGTTAACTTTTCTTTCCTGTCTGCGGAATGTTATGCACGCTCTGTGTGAATAACATTTTGCGGACAGGAAATTCTATTCTCGGGGGCAAATCAAGCCGGTATTCTGTCCTTCAAATGAGCTTGTAAAATAAAGTGTGTAAGTTAGAAAAAATAGCTTGCACACTTTTTCAATTTTGGGAAAGTGTGCTACAATAAAAGAAATGACAGAAAAGGAATGAACGAAATGGCAAAAAAGGAAAGCACACCGGAAGAGAACCTCGCAAAGCAGATCATCGAACAGTATCATCCAAAAAGCGTTGCAGATATTTGACGAGCTAAAAGGACGAGGCGTGGAGGGTGTATTATGCATTTAATCCGAAATTCAATCAAATATGTGCCGAGCAAGGACTACAAAAAATTCACACAAAGCATAAAGAAAGTGTACGGAGCACCGAGCCTTACAGCCTCTCGAAAATCCTTTGAGCAGTTCTGTCAGGAGTGGTCACAATATCCAGGAGCAGTTAATGTTTGGAAGCGAAATTTCAACCATATAGAGCAGCTTTTTGATTACGGCAGTGCAGTCAGAAAGGTTATGTACACTACAATTGCTGTCGAGAGTATCAATTCGAGCTTTAGAAAGGTCACCAAAAAAGGTGCTTTTCCAAACGAAAATGCATTGCTCAAATTGATCTATCTCAGGATAACGGAGCTTTACAAAAAATGGAACGGAAGCAAGGTACAAAATCGGGCAATGGTCAGAAATCAGCTTGCGACAAACGACAAAATTAAAGCCCGTATTGAGAAATACGAGCACTTAATCTGACGCCGTTTTGTACGCCTTTTTCGTTGCGCTCCGCTCCACTCCAAAGGCGTACAAAAACATCAATTATCTATTTTCTAAAAAACTTACACACTTTTATTGATAAAGCCCATTAAACTCAAGATTTGCCTTAGTATAAGTTTATCAATATTCATCAAAGAGCCAAAACAGCAGTTAACGATTGAAGAATGCCGCTTTTGTATAAGTTTATCAATATTCATCAGAGAGCCAAAACCTATAATGCCAATGGCAATCAGTTTTCCAATATAAGTTTATCAATATTCATCAGAGAGCCAAAACCACTACATCTTGTAGAATGTAGGCGGTTTTGACAATTCAAACACAAGTACATTATAATTCAATGATATCTCTTTTGTCAAGATAGTTTTCCTCCGCATACTTTTCTCCTATCAAAATTTCCATAGAATCATACTGACGATCGGTTATTATCAGCAATCGTACCGAACCCGATGGGGGCAAAATACTTTTAACTATTTTTGAATACTTTTTTTGCATCATCATTATTTCTGACAGTTCTCGCATATACAGAAAACTGCACCATGATAAAACCTGATTTAATCAGATTTTTTCTAAATTGCGAATATTGCTTTCTTTTCTCCTTTGTCAAAACGGGTAAATCAAAAAATACTATAACTTTCATAATCATTTTCAATTGCCGACACAAGAGATTTTACATATATTTCTATTGCATATCTTATACGCATTCTTTTATCTGATTGCAAAATAATTTGGTTTGGCAAATCAATCAAGCTCTTGCGATTGCTATATGTAAGTGTTTCAAAAAGTGTATCACAATTTTCAAATGCAACAAAATATTTTCGTGCCGCAACCGCCTCTCGGTTTGTTGTATCCCCGGGCTTCACGCTTTTGGATAACGCATCAATTTCATCACATTTTTCTTTGTTAATTTCACGGTATTTCAAGCATAAATACCGGTTGTGTATTTTTCTTTCAATAATTTTCTGCCACAATAAATTTTTAAATTCATATGTCATATCAATTTGCTTCTTTATTACATTAAATGGTCTGTAATGAGTGTTAATTGGTAATGCTGCAGACACCGGAAGATGTTTTTCACGCAAAGTATTATATGTGCACCTGCCTGCGTAAGTGTGGTCAACACACTTACGCTAAGCATTGCTGCACGATTTTCTATTACAAGTGAGTATATGTCTGAAACCAGGACCCTACTTTCGCCTTCTGCACTTGATACTATAAGCCCGTTGTCCTTTATGTTCAATTTTTCTCCGGAAGCAACGATAACGGTTCGCCATGTTTTGTTAACACCTTTCCTTTTTTTCCAAGAATGTCTACATATATTTTTTCTATCTCTGCATCTGCATTTATTGTTGTTGATTCTTCTCGGAATGCCTTCGTATATTTGCTGTTATAACGTGTGATTTTTATTGAATTTTGATTTATATAATTTACCGCCTTATAAAAGCCAAGTCTTATAGACTTAGGACCTTTTATTCTTAAATAATCGCCTTTAAACAAATACATTATATATTTATAATAATTTTCAGGATACTTATAACATGGCTTCAAGTATAATTTTTTATTTTTATTAACTAAATCTGTATACTTAATTCCCTGCAAATCAATATTACCACTTCTCGTTCTGTATACTTCGACACAATAAAAGCGTGAATCATTTAACACCGTACTATTATTCTCACCAATAGTTTTGACACTGTTTTTTCCTGAAATTGCATCTTTCTTTTTTATGAAACGATCCTTAACCATCTGACCTGAATATTTTCTTTCAGGCTTAATTGATACAATCGGCATCTCAATTGAGTCTGCAAATTGGTGATCATATATTTTGTACAAATCATTTCTAAATATTTGATCAAGAGTATCTTCACTTACTTTAGTATGATAGTTAAAGAAATATTTCATTAACTCGTAATCACGGACACGGTATTCAACTTCAAAACGAATATTCTTCAGTAATGACGGTGTTTCCTTAACCTTTTCAAGTAATTTTCTTGAAACAGTGGGAGACATTCCATAATATTTCATTAAGGTATCAACACAATTGTCAAGACTTTTTCTATACTCCTCTGTTTTAATTTTACCTGCAGAATAGTATATATCTCTAAGCTTGTGGTTTTCGGCAGCTATAATAACATAGGCCGGTAAACAGTTTGCTATTACTATTGCGTCAACTGCATGATCAAAATATGTTATCTTCTTCAGTTCGCCTTTGTCATATCTTCCCCATGTTTCTTTGTTGAGCCACTGTCTGCGAAGAGATGACGTTATTGCACCCTTGACTGCATAAACTGCCGGTCTCTTATCGTCACCCTTTTCCCTTGCAAAGTAGAGATTATCATTAAAATACTTAACCAAAAATTTTGCAATATATCGTGTATCGTTAAGATTTCTTGTTTTCCAATCGCCGAGAATTTTTTCAGCATCTTCGCCTACAAGAGATTCAAGCATAAAATACCTATACTTTTTCTCGGTGATTTTATTGTCTTTAAACAACTTATTGACACGCTGTTTGAACTCTTTTTCCTTTTCAGCAGATAGATACATCAATGGAGTTCTTGCTCCTTTTTTCTGATTTTCCCTTGCAAGAACAAGAGCTTTATTGTTTAGTGTATCATCAAGAATTCTCGAAAATGGGACAATATGATCAATTTCATATTGTTTTTCTTTATTCAATATTGCTTCTTTCTTATTTGTTATTTCTTCATTTGAATACATACATCTCCAACCCTGGAGTTCTCCAAGAAGATATCTCTCAATGTACTGCGGTCTAATTTCTCCCTCATCAAGACCTGTAATCAATGATATTTGTTTTATTGCATTTTTTCGTTCCTTTTCATTTTTATTTTGTTGAGTGGATATTTTTTGACGAGTATCAAAACTCTTATTGAGTTCACTTGCAATTTCAATATTCATTGCATTTGGTGCGCCATATTTTTGAACAATTGCATTAACCACTTTTCTTGTTTCATTGATAGCTCTAAACACCACAGGATTTTGTGCATACTCACTATTATTATCAAAAGGTTTTAATTTTAACAATTTTTCTGTTTTTATACTTACTGAAAACTCATCTTGTTGTACATTCGCCTGAAATTCACCTACTAATGTTCCATCAAAAAAGGCATTGATTGCATCAATCATATATTTATCTGAAACTTTTGCTGTTCCTGAAAAATTTTGTTTAGAGAGCTTTTTTATCAGTTCATCTTTTCCTTTTAGTTCATCAATTTTGTTTAAAGCATCAATTCTTCTTTTGGGAGTTATATTGAAAGATATTGTATCACCTACCCTGTTAAGCAAAGAATTTTGATCTGTATATTCCTCCGATATCAATTTATCCCAATCGAAACCGTATGATTCAAAAATTGGCTTCACAGCTTTGAGGTATTTAATACAATCTGCAATATTTTCATTTTTAGCAGTCTTAGTATTAAGAATTACAATGTTAAATTCTTTTGCGAGTTCATTGATTTTTGTTTTCGTAATGCTACCGCTTTGTAAGGACTGACTCACGATATTTCTCATCAAATCCCGAGGTAGTTTTACTACTTCGCCTGTGTTTTTCTCAACATATTTATATTGAGAAAGTTTGTTTGCCAAAGCAAATAAATCTCCTATTACCGTATAACGGTGTCCTCTTTTCTCATTCTTATAGTAGGGGCAATTGCCTATCGAATCAACAAAGCCCTTATATGGTCTGTTTTCATCGTCAGTATTTCCGGGTCCATCTTCGAAATCTCGCCTTGAAAATATTATATCAAATATTTTATCTATACTTTCATCTGTAAGTTGAGGGTAGAATTCTTTCTGTTTGCCTAAAATTTTTCTTACCTCATCTTCAAACATTTCGGTAGGAAACAGTATGTCATTTTCACTTATTTTGCTACTTGATTCTTTCTTTCCCTTTTCATCTTTTTCTTTTATATTTCTATACTTGTATCTTCCGGAAATTTTATCAGAAAAATGTTCAGAATCCTTCATTATAGCTTCTGCAATTGAGCGATAACCACCATTTTTTATAACATCTGCAGTATTCGTTAATGCCTTGTAGATATCTTTTTCTTCTTCTTCTTTGGCTTTTTTATCTTTTGCGTTATTATTTTCATCACTCAACTCGTAAAAAGCTTTATATCCGCGACGCTTTGCTATATGCAACAATGCCGCAGCAAGTTCAACAGGAGTCACCTTTTCATCGAGGGCACGAACCCGTATATCTATAATATCATGATTGTTTTTAGCAAAGAACTCGGAAAGTTCCGCCCTACTTACAAATTCAATATTTTCAAGATAGTTCTTCAATCGTTCCTTTCGATGATTCCTTCTCCTAATTCTTCTTCGCATACCTCTGTATTTTCTTCTTCTTTGACTTTTTCGTATATTTTTATTACTTTCAATGATCTCTCCGGATTCAAATATGCGGACACCAAAATCCTCCAATCGTTTGCAATCATCGTCATTTCTTACAACAGCCCAGCCCACTGAACCGATTCCAATATCAAGTCCAATTATATATTTCATAATTCTCACCTTTCTATTGACAAATATATTTTTCAATATTATAATCAAATTAGAGCTTAGAAATTTGATGTATAGGTTTATCAATATTCATCAAAACAAACACAATAAACCATTTTTTATAAGTTTATCAATATTCATCAGAGTTCTAAGATAAGGCAATATGCCGTAGGGTAGTGGAAACCCCTTTGCACCACATACTAAAGACAACCTTAGGGTTGTCTTTTTTATTGTCTTCTCGTCTCTTATTTTATCATATATCACATTTTATTACAACATATTCAGCAATTTATAGTAAATTTATTATAACGCAAAGCATTGTCCCATTGTCAGTACTATGGACCAATTAAATCAAAACCACCCGTCCAACGGGTGGTTTGCTCCAGGGCTATAAGCCCATGC